>Ga0265294_10003898_pt1 | contig 18802 bp, 13 predicted proteins | sample MunlanPumphouse3_FD_192504 | JGI IMG/M metagenome (GOLD analysis project Ga0265294, IMG submission 192504) | Groundwater microbial communities from a municipal landfill in Southern Ontario, Canada - Pumphouse #3 | ecosystem: Environmental > Aquatic > Deep subsurface > Groundwater | place...
CAGGGAACAAGGTTGAACAGACCGAGTGGCACAGGGTGGTAGTCTGGAACAAGCAGGCTGAATTCTGCAATAACTATTTGAAAAAAGGAAGTCTTGTTTACGTAGAAGGCAGTCTTCAGACACGCTCATGGGAAGATCAGCAAGGGGTCAAGCGCTATACGACGGAGATTAAAGCTCTCCGAGTCCAGGGCATGGACTCAAAGCCCCAGCAAAATGCAGGAAGCGGCGGCTATGTTCAGGCTCCCAGGCAGGCCGCCCCGCAACAACAACGCCAGGCGCAGAACAGCATGCCTGCAGATGAAGACAACGGCCCGGTATTCCCGTCTGAGGTCAGCGGGATGGATGACGCACCGTTTTGACGCTCACCTAAGTTAGAAATGTAAACAAAGTATATGGGAGTCCCTTTAGGGACTCCCTTTTTTTTATGTTGACATTTTTATTTAGATGCTCAACATTTCAGTGGTATCGATCACTTCTAGAAAAAGGTAAACTTCGTGTCTAATTACCGAATTAAAACACTACTGCTGAGTTCAGGAGAGCGATTGCCGATTTTGGTTAACAACTCATCAGGACAGCCCCTATATCACACAACCATGTATACCATGGCAAAACTACGAGCTAAAAATCAGTCCACAGGCACTATCGAGCAATCTCTTAGAGCAATAACTATTTTTCTAATATTTCTTGATTCACACGAAATAAATTTCATTGAAAGACTCAAAAATGGAACAATTTTAGATTTATGTGAAATTGACGAGATAACGAGACTCTGCAAAATACCCATGAAAAAAATAAATGAAATGTTTCAAAATGATACGAACAGGACGACTAGAAATAATACAAAATCCTTAGAGCAGTATCGAATGAGTTTAAATCTACATAAAGAGAATGAGATATGCGGCCATACAGTATCGATACGCATAATCCGAATAAGAGATTATATCTTATGGATCACAAATGAAGTTCTATTGAGTATTGATCCAAAAAATAATGCATATATGCCATTGTTATCTAAAAAGAATATTGTTCTCTCAAGCATGAATGCAAAAATTCCTTCAAGTAGAGGCAAAAGTACTGCAGAGCCTCGTGAAGGCCTGTCACATAATTATCAAACCCGCTTACTTGAGGTAATTGCCCCTGAAGCAAAAGAAAATCCGTGGATTTCTGATCATGTTCGAAAAAGGAATGAATTGATGGTCTTATATCTATATCTTCATGGATTACGGCGTGGAGAACTATTAAATATAAAAATATCTGACATTGATTTTCGGAAAAATGAGATTCTAATTGCACGGCGTTCTGACGATTCTGAAGATCCGAGACTCAATCAGCCAAAAGTCAAAACACTAGCTCGTAAATTAATGATAAGTGACAACCTTGCTGAAAAAACTAAAAAATACATACAAAAAGAAAGAAAAAACATTCCTGGATCAAAAAAACATCCTTTCCTATTTGTATCTGAGATAAAAGGAACACCCTTATCTTTAAATGCATTAAATAAGGTTTTTAGAATTTTAAGAAAAAAGGTAGAAGCCTTCCCGTCCAATTTATCCCCCCACGTTCTTAGACATACATGGAATGATATATTCTCTGAGCGTATGGAAGAGAAAAAGATAACAGAAGAAAAAGAGAAAAAGATACGATCATATCTTATGGGATGGTCCCCGACTTCGGACACGGCGGCAACCTATACAAGACGGTATGTTCGAAAAAAGGCCCAAGAAGTTTCACTCGAAATGCAAAGGAAACTGATAAAGGATTCAATCAATGATAAATAATTTATCACAGGACAGAATAACATCCATTGAAAATTTAATTCCTAAAAATATTACAACGAGATGTGGAAAAAATATTAATCCGAAGGAAAATAAATGGAAATACAGAGATGGTTCGAGTGATATAGACTTAAATTTCAACAAAATTGAAAATATTAAATTTGAATTAATAAATGAATTAAAATATGTACTCTCATGGTATGCAGAATACAGGTCTGGAAAACATCTACAGAATATTTTTACAATGTTTCTAACCTTCTCAAAAACAATTTATAGTCGTGATCATTTTTGCGACCAGATAACTGCCACAGATATCCTGAATTATTATGGATTATTAGAAAAAAATAATAAATATTATTTAGGGGTTCTCTCTGGAATGTTTAAAAAATGGCATAGTTTTGGATTACTAGGCATTTCTGATGACGTTATCCCCCTTTTAGAAACACTTAGGATCACAGGCAATCAAAAAGGTAATCATGTTCGGACAATGGACCCGGAAAAAGGACCTTTTACCGATAATGAACTAATCGCTATACAACGTAGCCTAATAGATAGTTTTGCAACAAACATAGTAACTCTGGAAGAATATTTACTTACATGGCTTTTTATTTTGTTTGGAGCAAGATCATCACAAATATGTATGCTTAAAATATGTGATTTTGTGGTTGATTATGATTCTAAAAATCATGCAACGTATGTCTTAAATGTCCCAAGATCTAAACAACGGAATAAAAATAGTCGTGAAGAATTTAAATCAAGACTTATTATTTCTGACATTGGAATATTGATCAATTCACATATTAAGAAAATCAAAGAATCCTATAAAGACGATATAGATGATATATCTAAAATTGCACTTTTTCCTACGAAGAAAATTAAAAATGCTAAAGAAGAATTATATCATTTAACGACAACATTGATCAGTACAAAAATAAAAAGTATATTCAAACGACTAAATATTATATCCGAAAGAACTGGATCCAAAATAAAAATTACCCCATATCGTTTTCGATATACCTTGGGAACAAGGGCCGCCCAAGAAGGTCATGGTGAACTTGTCATCGTAGAATTGCTTGATCACACTGACACTCAGAATGTCGGTGTTTATGTCGAATGTACCCCTGAAATCATCCAACGCATAGATAAAGCGTTAGCTTTACATATTGCACCACTAGCTCAAGCATTTGCCGGTCTTATTATTGAGGATGAATCAAAAGCCAGACGAGGGAATGATCCATCAAGTCGGATTGTCGCCCCGCAAATTGATCCAAGTTTTAAACCAATAGGAAATTGTGGCAAACACGGATTTTGCAATTTCTTAACACCCATAGCTTGCTATACCTGTAAAAATTTCGAACCATGGCTGGATGCTCCCCATGAAGCAGTTCTTGATTATATGTTAGCAGAAAAAGAAAGGCTTCTCAATACAACAGATGCAAGAATTGCTTCTACACATGACAGAACAATTTTTGCGATAGCGGATGTTGTAGAGAGATGTAAGAAAATAAAAGAGGCACAGAATGGATAATATCCTTTTGTTTAAACCTAAAAAAGAGCTAGATGCTCTTGCAAATTTGGAAGGTTTCATAAGCCTTTGTAAAAATAAATTGAATATTTTCGGAAAGGATTTGGTCTTTAGCGATAATATATGGGATGTAACAAAAGAATCAAATCGTAAAGGACACGGAAATAGAAAATGGCAAATTTATTTTTATATCTTTGAATCTACAAATAAAAAGGATAAAACTCCTATACCCTCTCCATTCAATGAATTTTCAAAATCGTATATGAGATATATGCATGGGCTACATCCGATAGTTAACATACCCCACCGTCTAGCGACTTTAAAGGTTACAGAACTTGCCCTTAGAGAAATACACGGCACATCTAACCCGATTCATATCGACGAAAGCGTGCTTAACCGTTCAGCTCAGATCATAGTGGATCATTATTCAAAAAGCATAGCATATCTCATGGGTAATATGCTAAATTTACAATCAAAATTTTTATCTGACAACAGGCTCACCATCCTTCCAATCCAATGGAAATGTAGCATTAAACGGCCTGTGAGCACTCCAAAAGTTGGGAAAAAATTTGACGAACGGAGAGCTTCAAAAATCCCATCAGAAACTTCGTTAAATGCACTGGCAAAAATTTATAACATTGCCACCGAACCATCGGATATTTGGACCACATCTATTGTCGCCATACTTTGCTCTGCCCCAGATCGCATCAACGAAGTTCTATTACTTCCTGAAAATTGCGAGGTTAAACAAAACTCAAAAAACGGTAAAGAAGTGTATGGATTACGCTGGTGGACATCCAAGGGGGCGGACCCCATGATAAAGTGGATTATCCCATCAATGGTAAATGTGGTCCAAGAAGCCATAGCTAAAATACGTAGCATTACAAATGAAGCTCGTAAGGTTGCAAAATGGTATGAAGAGCACCCGGATCAAATTTATCTTTCAAAAGAATTAGAACATCTCAGGGATAAAGAAAAATTAGATATGAAAGATGTTGGAAAAATTTTGTTTGATAATCCAAACAAAAATGTAGGACACGATTTTATAAGAGGAAAAATCCATTTTTTGAGTAGTAGTAAGAAGAAAAAATATGTATACTTTTCTGAATTTGAAAAGTTAATATTAACTTTTTTGCCTATTAATTTTCCATATTTAAATATAGAAAAAAATATTAAATATAGCGATGTATTATCTATATTTAGAAAAAATGAATTATCTACAAAACAAAGAACACTTAAATCCGTTATATATCCACCGAATATAAATGATATCAATTCAAGATTAGGGTCTAGAAAGACTCTTTCAATGTTTAATCGGTTAGGTTTTACAGAGCTTGATGGGAAACCCATCAAGCTTACTACCCATTTATTTCGTCATTGGTTGAATACATTAGCCCAATCGGGAGGAATGAGTCAGCTTGATATCGCTAAATGGTCAGGACGAAAAAATATACATCAAAATACAGTATATGACCATACTACAGCAGATCAAATGCTTAAAATAATAAGAAATGCTGTTGGTGATGAAAACACAATGTTTGGTCCTCTGGCTAAATTACCAGAAAAAACATTAATTCCGAGAGATGAATTTGCACGCCTCAGAATCCCTACTGCTCACACTACCGAATTTGGCTATTGCGTTCATGACTACACGATGATTCCCTGCCAAGTTCACCTCGATTGCCTGAATTGCACCGAACACTTCTGCATCAAGGGTGATGTAAAACGTATGCAAAATCTGAGGAACCGCTTATCTGAAGCTAAGAACCTGTTAGCAGACGCACAGAAGGCTGTTGAGGATGGATACTATGGTGCTGACCGATGGATGGATCACCACAGCGATCATGTTGAGCGATTATCACAACTAGCTTCAATTTTCGATAATCCTGACATACCTGATGGCGCAGTTATTCAGCTTTCAAACTTAAAAACTCCTTCACCGATTAAACAGGCAATTGAGCATCGCATGGGTATTGCGGAACAAAAATCAATTTCTTCAAATACCCTATCTGATGCCGATCAAGATTTGCTCAAAGATTTACTTTTGTAACCGATCTGGAGTTATTACATGATCAAAAATAGAGCTAAAAATATTACAGATAAAAACATTGAAGATATAGTTGGTATTCTGGATGGATGGAAAGGAAAACTGTCGTGGAAACTTCTAATTGACGCCATTTATCAAAGGTTCCAACTCAAATATACACGTCAAACCCTTAATAAACACGAACGGATAAAAACAGCATTTAGACTGCGAAAAAATTCACTTCGAGATGAGTTGGGAGAAGATGGATGTAGACAAGTATTAACTCAAGCAGAAGGCCAGATGTACAAGGATAGGTGTTCACGGCTTGAGGTAGAAAATACTCGCTTAAAAGAGGAAAATAGACAGCTTCTCGAACAATATGTCGTTTGGGCATATAATGCTAGAACAAGAGGATGTGACCTTGATTGTTTAAGTCGCCCATTGCCGAGAGTTGATCGTGATCAAACTGAATAGTCAATCCTGTAAAAACTAAGAATGCCTTCCTCTGAAACATCATCCCTATTTTGAATATAAAAATCTATTTTTTATTTCATTCCTAAAATATTAATACAAAAATTACATCGTTATAATTAAACAACTTAACTTATTTTTACAATCATAAACAATGAATGTCTGACCAAATTAAAACTTGTAGCAATGTATTTTCTAGAGTAATTAATCATTTTTTTACAAAGCCATCTTACATCGTAGCAAATGGGGTTTGGTCTAAATTAGACAGAAGAGATCTGCCTAATAAACTGTTGGGCTCGACAAAAGAGATCAAATGAAAAAAAAGGTGTTATCCTTATTCGTTCTCGGGGCGTTCGTTTGCTTTATTGGCGGATGCGATGTCCTTAGCGAACTCGGCAACAAGACAAAAAAGGCGAACTCAAATTCACAGATCTCAGGACGTTTCAGCCTTTTGCAGGTATTAACATCCTCTCCAGACCAAAAGGCCCCAATAATCCTGCGCATTGATTCTGCCACGGGTGAGACTTGGGTATTCGAATTAAAGCAAAACAGATGGATTGAGGTCGAGGACGAGCTGAAGCGCATCGGTACATACAACCCAAAGACTAAGAAAATCGAGTTGGGTGTCCAAACTGTTGATGGGCGAGACCTAAATGAACTCTCCAAGGAAGAGCTGGTACGATACCTCTCTGCGACAATTCGAAATGGTAACTCGCCGACCCCGGAAGATCCGTTAGGCATCAGATAATAAGCAGGACAAAGCACAGCGTAGCCCCACAAAAAAAATTAAGCGTTAGCCTTTAATTTCATAATCAGAAATAGGGTGTCCTTAACCATTCTCAGACAGGCAGACAACTTTTTTTAAACGAATTTAAAATAATAGACCAAAAACATTTTTTTAATCATTCCTAGAAATAACAATGGCATCATTATCTTTCAGCACTTTAATTTTGACGTTGTTTTTTTCCAGTCCGTATTCATAATCTTTCACAACTACGCGGAAAACATATTTTAAATATTTTTCAAAATTTTCCTTAAAATCTTTTTTGCGCTCTGTTGAGCGGTCGAACGTTATACTTGACTGATAAATATATTTTAATTTTTTTGGCGTTGACCTTTTATTGTCTAAAAAATCAACATGAATATGCTTATGATGTTCAGTATATCCCCCCGAAGAAACCTGCTTGTTTGTGAAATACCCAGGAGTTGTAACCGTTCCATACTGCGGGAACTTTCCATAACTATTCATGGTAACATTTGAAGTCTGACCTGAGACATATTGAAAAGCATTGTATACACTCGGTGGAATATATTTTTCAACATCTTGGACGTTAAAAATTACTAAAAAATCAGGAGTATCTTGATTGTAAACATATCCTGCATCGATCAATGAGTTTTTTATATAAGAAAATAAATGCTCTTCTTTAAGTGGATTTATTTTATCGATAGCAAGGAGCGAAAAGGTTCTATACTCACCGCTAAAATTTTCTTCCTTAAAAGATTCAATATTTGCATCCATTCTTAGCTTATACCGGCCACATCCCAAAACACATAATATTAAAAATAAACATATACATATTTTTTTCATACTCCCTTCCATTTTCCGTTTTTGATGTTTATAAAAAGCGACTTCTTTTAGAATTTCAAAAAATTAATTTTTAGACATTTTCACCAAAATTTCATTCTTGGTTTGCATGGTCTTCTCGCTCTAAATTCCACAAGAACCCATCTACAGATTTGCCCCACACAAACCGCAAAGAGCCTTAAAATCAGCCCCTAGAGCATTGTTCCGGTTTAAGCAAAGGCTCTCCCCCTTTGAACGCAGTGTTATGCTATCCTGGACCTAATGCCACAAGCTATTAGTCAGAATACCTTTATCGATTAAGATATGGAATATACGGTTAAATATCCCAAGGGAAATGGAGCTGTGAATTAGCTAGTTGATAATGGAAAAAATTCTTTCTTTATTTTCGGACATCTTTTGGTCGATATCACAAGCCGTCAACATTAATTGGTCGATATTGTTTTTGTGCTCATGAGGTAGCCTGTCGATATTTTTTTCGACTTTACTATCGTCTATTTCGCTAAGCATTGCTTTGTAGTCATATCCAAGCCCATTGACCATTAATATGTTTGGGTGGTGATTTTTTAGATCATTACTATTGTTTTTTTTGGATAATATTTCTCTTAGAAATACAGGTGCTGAAAGGATTGGCTCCCCGTGTGCATTTTCTCCAGGAGAATATTGGCCTTTACCCGACAATCCTAAAGCGAACAGGTCGGACTTGAAGTCGAAAATAAAAGGGGAAGATTTATCAGCTTCTATTTGCGCTTTTTTAATCTTGTCGGTTTTGAAAATTGAATTAATAAATAAATATAAAGAATCGATAGATTTTTTTGCATTAATCGCTTTTAAGTTATGCTTTCTTTTTATAAAAAAATTTGGATTGATAAGCTGAATTATTTCTTCAAGACAGTTCTCATCAAACCACCATTTAGAATAAACATAGCATTCAACGTATTTTGTGCGATCTCCTTGTTGTATCATGATGTCAGGAGCCGCTTTTCCATTTTTACCCTTTTTTCCGTAAAACGATATCGTCCGCTCCGGATTGTTAAGGTACTCGGCGCACTGAAGCATCCATAATTCTTGGAAGAACTTCGCATAATCTCTCATAAATTCAACACCACGATCTCTAAATTCATTACTCCAACCATTGATTTTTTTGCTTTCACCAATTAGTAAATCTAGCCTTTTGAAAACTAACTCATTAGAAAATGTCGCGAGACGAAAGGCTAACCAGTGAATTCTCTTGTCCTGGCTACCGCATATGTCTTCATATCTCTGAGGAATAATTTCCAGAATATTGTTATAAAGTTCTTTTCTCCTATAGAAACGTTTTTCAAATTCAGTACTAGAAAGTATATCATCGATTATTTTTTCTTTTATCGTGTCCAACGGTTCATCCTATGTTACTGTAAAATGTCATGTATCCGTGTAATTACCTATACGATATAAAATAGTTGATAAAAAATTTTTATTTTGTACATAACAAATAAAGTAAAGTACTTTTTAGCATCATTCATTTAGAGAAATTCCACTATTAGTTACTTTTCGAATACGGACGAAACCTAGTTCGATAGCTGGAATTCCTTCTAGAATTACTGAAAAAGTTGTCCATTTCCCAGACAATAGGGGTTTGGAAAAATTGTATTTTTTCGTCTTAGCTGTCTTGTTATCTGCAAACCCCTTCTTATTAATTCGCCCCCAATCTATTTCTGCTTTCAGTCCAGTAATAGACGATGCCAAAAGATTTCCAAACTGAAGATTTACCTTAGAGCCGTTTGCATATGGTTTAACATCAGAAATGCATACTGGAAGTATTCCCATATTAAACCGAATAAGCTTATAACCTTCATCCCCAGGTTGAAGATAAGCAATTTTTTCCCAGTTTTGAATCGTCTTGGATATCTCAAAATCTGATTGGATTTGTTTTATCTTTTCCAGTTCAGTTTGTAAGGACTCGACCTTTTGTTCAAGACCTTTTATCTGACCTGCTTGGATTGAAATTGTCTTCTGTGTTTTTTGTAAGTTATTAATAGAATCGCATCCCGTGAAAAGCAGTGATGCTGATGCAATTAATATTAATAATAAAATTCGAAGCATGTTTTTCTCCTGTGATGCTGGCGATAAACCAAGATAATCTCTCTGACTCATAATCCGCAATCATACAGAGAGGAGCATCCGATTGTCCGAAAGATTTTGGTCTATATTTGTTATGGTCATAAATTTATGATTATTCCGCAGATTTAGTTCTGTAGTTTCGTCCTGAGACATCTTTTGATGAAAAATTTGAAGCAAAAAACTCAAGATCGTTACCAGTCAAGAGGCATCCCGCTAGTAGCAGATGCGCCCGTTAACGGTGGACGGACCAAGACAATCTCATATTTTCATAAATTCTTAACTCCTAATATTTGTAAGACACAAGAGATAAAATATAATATTGGAATTAGTTATTTATCTCTAGGTCTTGATCAATTTATGAAACCAGCAATGCGTGGTAATCTCCCATAAAAAAAGGATACCCTGCAAACTTTTCAGGCTATCCTTTTTTTGTAAACTTAGTGGGTAGAAAGATGACTTCCTAGACTATTATTTACAAAATAATACTTTTTTTTTACATATTACTTCATATAATATTTTATTACAATATATTAGAGATAAATTTACATTTTTTAGGTAAACATAACCCTTTTAGCGAACACCAGAGCAAAGAATGTAAATAAACCCACCAAGAGCCCTTATACAGGGCTCTTTTTTTATGTTGACATTTTTTTGAAGGGATTCAGAAAAATGCTGGTGGCGGGTACCTTCTAAAAAATGTCAACTTCTTACTGGGTGACGAATTCAAATGCGACTTAGCACTACCTGTAGCGCAGAGGGGATATTGTTGCGAGGAGACATTGATATTGATAGTCACCTTTACGTTTTTGATTCTTTCTTTTTAAACCAAACCACGTTTGAGGGATTGAGTTTTTTTCACCGCGAAGAACGCTAAGGAACACGAAGAAAAGCAACAAAATAAAGCTCAATCTATCCCAGATTCTTCACCCTTCGCGTCCCTTCGTGCCCTTCGCGGTGAAAAAAGAATTGAACAGTGATAACCTGTTCGAAAACTATGGGTCTGAAACTGGGTTTGGTTTAGATATCTCCTCCGTCTCCGGATGTTGTTACGTCTTTATGCATGTAGGGTAAATGACAACCGAAAATTGACCAGGTCCGACCCCATTTTTACCATTTTCCCATATAGTTTCGTTTTTTCATGAGTCAGCCACTGGTAAAATAAAAAGGTTGTCTGTATCTCCAACTGGCTTGAAAAATCTACTTAAGTCGTTTTGTCCTAGGGATTCCAAACAATCACAAGAAGGTATGGCATGACGTCAACATATTTCTGGTTATTCCTCATCGGCATCCTGGTTGTTCTCTGCAAGAATCCTGTTTTCAAGGGAAAGATGGGCGAATTCATCATCAATGTATACGGTTGGTTCACCCTTGATTCCAAGGAATACCCAAGGAATACCATATCCTCAAGAATGTGACCATTGCCACTCATGACGGGACAACCCAGATCGACCATATTATCGTGTCCAGGTATGGCATCTTTGTCATCGAGACCAAAAACATGAAGGGATGGATCTACGGAAACGAATTCCAGCGACAATGGACCCAGGTCATCTACAAGAAAAAATCCAAATTCATGAACCCCCTTCACCAAAATTACGGCCACATCAAAAATCTCTCGGAATTGCTCGGTATCGATGAATGCGACATCGATTCCATCATCGCCTTTGTGAGGGACCACACATTCAAGACCCCCATGCCCGACAATGTCACATCCGGATTCGGATGCTTCGGCTACATCAAATCCAGTAAACAGGTTGTGTTCAGCCCTGAAGAGGTCGAAGAATACGTCCTGGCCATCAAAACAAACCAAAAAATCCCGGGCAGGGCCACGGAAAAAGCCCATATCGCCCATGTTAAAAACAAAAGACAAGAAGCCGAAAAGCCCTACTCTGTATCATCCGATCCTCATTGCCCAAAATGCGGCAATCCTATGATCCTTCGCACGACAAAAAAAGGCCCCCATGCAGGGGAACACTTCTGGGGAAGCCCGGATTTTCCACGATGCAGGGGGACTAGAAAAATCAGTTACCAATAATTCGACATAGATTGCCTCTTCCCTCTTTTTTTCGGAATTTTACAAAATTCGGACACACGAGTAGAAAAAATTTGATTGTACAGCCGTATGTGACCAATGGGCAAGAAGAAGAACAGGTAATACAGGGTAGGGAGATACGTTATGGGTTTTCGTTTTTGGAGAAGGATCAAAATTGCGCCGGGAGTAACCCTGAATTTGAGCAAGTCAGGTGGATCGCTTTCCTTTGGACCTCGGGGCGCAAAGTTCACTGTCGGCTCCCGAGGCAAACGGGCGACAGTTGGTATTCCCGGAACGGGTCTTTTTTACACCACGACGTTTTCAGGCGGAAAATCCGGCGACAGGAAGAAATCATCCAGCAGCGAACACTTCGTCCCAACGGTTCCCTTAGAAGATCGTCTGACAATGGGATTTTTTAAACGACTCATCACGCCCGACGACGAAAAATCACTGGTGGATGGTTGCCGGGAGTTGATCTTCGGCAGCGAAGAGAAGGCCCTCGAACACCTCGAAAAGGCAGCCTGTCTGGCTGACGGTGCCTACCTTGCCGGATTTCTGGCCCTCAGGAGAGGACGGCTGGAAGAGGCTGCGCATTTTCTGACCACGGCTGTTGAAAAACACACCCGTCTGGGTCATTATTTTTCCAGATACGGCATCTCCGCCACGATGAGTCTTGCTATCACAGAAGAAATATCCGTACATGTGAGCCCTGATCTGTGCGGCGTGCTGTTGGGCCTGGTGGAGACCTATCAACGTCAGGAACAGTGGGAGGACGCCATTGTTTGCCTGGAGAGGCTGCAGGAAATGGAGCCCGATAATGTGGTGGTGAAACTCTCTCTTGCGGAGCTGTTGATGGAGGCAGGCCTGGAGGATACGAACGCCTGGCGGAAAGTTGTACACGTGGCTGAGGGTATCACCAATGAAACGCCTGTCCACGCCGCCTTAATGCTTTACAAAGCCAAAGCCCTTCACCGCCTTGGTCTCGCAACCGCGGCCCGGGACACATTAACGTCTGCCCTGCGCCGCAAGAAAGATAGATCTGAAGAACTTCTCAAGGCAGTCCGGTACGAACGGGCTCTGGTCTATGAGGACCTCGCACAGCCCAGGCGGGCTCGCAGTGAATTTGAAAAGCTCTACGCCGAGGACATTGATTATGAGGATGTAGCTGTGCGGCTGGGGGTGTAGCAGGAAAAATGGCTATTGATCCCCTCCCTGCCTGTCCCCTATTTAGTCTCCACGAAATTTTTCTAGCAGAATGGCAAAACACCGCGCCCTATGATAAAAAACGATATCTCCACATTGCAGCTCCCTCGTCGCCCCTGAAGGGTGAGATGGATATGTCGGAATGCAAATATTTTGCGGATACGGCTTTTGTAGCCCCATTCTCCCTGTCACGCGATCCAAGGTAGTATTCCAAAACCAGTTTTTCAACGATGCGGTAGTACCGGTTTTTTTAATGAGAACTACTTTATAATGATTTTTCAAAAAGTCTGTTTTATTTACATCCAGTTGAGTATTCTTTCCCCTTCCTGACATTAATCATCCCCCGAGACCGACCTGTTTCAAAAAAAGAAAACCACGGTACCGCATATGTCGCAATGTACCTTGCTTATATATATTCTGATTCCTGGGAACATATCATCTAAACCAAACCCAGTTTCAGACCCATAGTTTTCGAACAGGTTATCACTGTTCAATTCTTTTTTCACCGCGAAGGGCACGAAGGAACGCGAAGGGTGAAGAATCTGGGATAGATTGAGCTTTATTTTGTTGCTTTTCTTCGTGTTCCTTAGCGTTCTTCGCGGTGAAAAAAACTCAATCCCTCAAACGTGGTTTGGTTTAACAAAACATTCCCTTTGCGCCAAGCAAGATTCTCCAATGACGGATACATAGCCTGATCATCCGGCAGGATGATGCCGCGATCCTGGAATGATGATAGGTGGCCGGGAAGATTGGGATCTTCTCGCACCACTCGGGAGACATCAATACTTTCGATAATGGAAGTCTGGGGGAGAGGGATGCCGGACCGACCATAAGGGGCGGGGTAATTTCCAGGAGCAGAGATTTTCGATCAGGTACCAGGTTGTGGTCCCCCTGATCACCCGTCCCGAAAGCATCGGACAGGATTTCAATAATGCGGTTACACCATTGTTTTTTCCGGGCGAAAACTTGAGGATACTTGCCCCATAACTATACGGGGTTGCCGTGGTTCACCCCCAATAAAAGGTATCTGCGTCCAGTGTACAAAAAAAATCACCCCCGAGCCCTCTGTCGAATCCGCGTCTGGAGTCGATTCTGCAACTTGGTATAGAGCCGGGCCTCTTCATTTTCCCGATCACGGAGGCAGACAACCAAAGCGTACGTTTCCTCCGTGGAGCTGAGAGGTTCTCCCCATGGGTGATCGTTTCGAGTGACAACTACAAACAGGCGATTGGTGCGCAGACATGATCTGGCGTTGAACTGTTTCATCCGCCATGTAGCTGCCTGAACCGTCCCCTTTTTACGGAGCATACTGGAAACATCCGGCCTAGATAATTCTTTGATGTTGTCGTAATCTTCCTTTTTGGTGGCCTTGTCGAACATCTTACTTACGTAGTCAAAATCAGGTGCAACAACGACTTTGAACTCAATCCGTGTAGTCCTGTAGGTAATCCGAGTCGAGCGGACATGCGGGGAATAGGCCAGACCAACGGAAAGTTCACGTACCCTGCGACCACGACTCACAAAATCATCAGGAATCGGAATTTCATAAAAATGGTGCATCTTATTGCCTATGGATTCCTCAATGAACATGGATGTGTCATTTTGCATAGAACGCACAAGAGCTCGCTGGTCAACGCAACCATAGCCACAAACCCGGCGTAAGGAATATTGATCCGACAAAAGTTGAGAACAGGGAGTGGGAACAGCAGCATGTGCGACGAGCAACGCACGGATAAGACATGAGCTCGCATGTGGATATTCTGTCTGAATACAGGCTGCAAGATGCGTTACGTGTGGCGCGGCCATACTTGTTCCGCATTGTGCGGCAAGTAGTCGACCATTGGCAAAATCAAAGCAGGTTGAAAGCTCACCTAAGCCACAATTTGATACCATTACATTGGCATTGGCCCGCGAATTTATAGCAAAATTGCCACCGTAGGCAACAAGCTCCGGCTTGATGGCCCCACCAACGGAAGGCCCGCTTCGCGTAAATGGCGATGGCTGGTCGCTTCTCGCAACAGGGACTTCTCCTGGATCAAACGTATACCGCTGGCTGTTCAAGGTTGCATCGTATCGGGCCATGGACCCCACGGTCAGCACATTCAATGCAGAAGCAGGGTCGAGAATAGACCATCTTTTTTCTGTCAGATAATCGGGGTAGCCATTTTTCCATTCCAAGCCGTCCAACATGTTAGCAACCACATTCCCGGCCGATACCACGAAAAGGACATCCAAATCCCGGGCAAGAGTATCTAACGTGGTACCAAGTCCTCTTACATGTCCCCCAAAGTACGGCTTATTGGCATCACCAAATGACAGATTAAAAATTTTACAACCATATTGCCCGTGAAAGTATTCAACAGCCTCGGCTATTTGATTTTCAACAAACCCGGTACTGTTTTCATTCCGTTCATCAAGAATTCTACCGCTGAACAATCGGAATTCGGGGGTGAACTCATTTCGAAGTACTGCCTGTTCAAAATCACCGTACAGCGCAATGCCGGCGACATGGGTCCCATGCCCGCACTGATCTACAGCGTCTTTTCCAGGGATAAAACTTTGCACATCGCCAACGGCCGGTGCCAGCAGTGGATGACCGGCAGTCAAACCACTATCCAAAATCGTTATTCCAGGAGCGTTTTCAGGAGGTTTTTGAACGGGAAGAATATTTTGAATATCCGTGGAGAGGATGTGTACGGAAAGGCCAAATTTCGGAGGGAGATCAACGGTGCGGACATCTCGATGGTGAAGAAGCATCTCGGCTTGACTACGATCGCATCGCACACGGAACAAGGTCAAATGAGGCTGTTTGACGCTATCAAAACAGGAAATTCCACATTTTTCAAGCCAGGCCTGAAAATTTTTCCACAGTACCAAACGCTCTTCATAAAAATTTTCAAGAGGCCATAATTCCACGTCCAGCATAAAGGGAGATTGTTCTGGGAATCCTTCATTCTTCAAGGCCCAGCTTATGCGATCCTCGGCCTTCCACCCATTGACGGCATCAAGGGCACACAAAAATTGCTTATAGGTGACATGTTCATTGCGAACAAGAGAGGACAACCGAGCTTCAAAAGAGGCAAGCGCCGCTTCATTGACAAATGCCACCACGCATTCTTCACCTTCCTGGCTGACGACTTCTATTCCCGGTGCAAGCTTTTCCAACGCATCAGGATCGAATCCCTTGATCACTGAGAATCGAAACAGGCGTCGATCATCAAATCCTCCGATATCGGAATCAGCCTCAGCTTTGGCCTTTTCCAGACTCTGCCGAAGTATGCGGCCATGCGCTGCAGGATCATCCCGCGGGGGAAATCGTGGTGGTCTACCGGATCTTTTTTGCGTAACCCGTTCTTCTCTCCTCAATCTGAGATGCGGATATGTCTCGTCCATAACTGCAATCAGCTCCCGTTCTTAAATCGCCGCCTTCGTGCATCTTCTCTCTGGATTGCGGCCAGCATATGACGTTCGCTCATAAATTCATTGCCTGAAAGAACCATGTCCTTTGCCGCACGGCGTAGAACCCGTTCAATATCGGCGTAACTCATCCCCTTGAAAAGCCCTGCTATCCGGCAATCCTGAACGTCGAATTCCCTGCGGATTCCTCGCAATTTGATAGAGAGCAGCTTCTTGATCTGTTCCAGATTGGGTGGTTCAAAAATCAATACCTCGTCAAAACGCCTCCATACAGCGGAATCAAGCATGCCTTCATGATTGGTGGCAGCGACAAGCAGACTTTTCCCCTCATACCCATCCAGCATCTGAAGAAAGGCATTGACGACCCGTTTCAATTCCCCATGATCTGCCTCATCTGATCGTTCCTTGGCCAAGGCGTCGAATTCATCGAATAAAACAACCATGGGAACGGTTGATATAAAATCAAATACCTGCCGGAGGTTCGCTGCTGTTTCCCCCAGATAGGAAGAAATCACGCTGTCTATGCGTATTTCGGCTAGGGGGAAACCAAGCTCACTTGCAAGCACTTCCGCACCCAAGGTTTTTCCACACCCGGGAGGTCCGCAGAAAAGAACCCGATCAGCAGGAAAAAGTCCATGCGTCTTGAGCACTTCGTCTCGGTGATGTTCCTGCAGGAGTTCTTCAAACAAGGAACAATTTTCATCCGAAAGGACAATATCCTCTAAACGTCTGAAAGGTTCCCTGACCCTGACAAGAGGAAGCCCCCTCTCCTTGTCTTTGGGAAGTCGCTCCTGCAAAATCGGAGAAGGCCCGGCTGCATTCCTGCGCCCATACAATATTTTTTCCAGGTCATTAGCCAGGAGATGATGCCGCTTCTCACGTTCTTCCCGAATGACCTCCACGGATGCCTCGTGGAAAGCGTCCACATCTCCCTCAGTTCCGGTTTTGATAAGCCGCCTGAGTAATTTTCCAGAAGCCATTAGATATCTCCTCCGTCTCCGGATGTTGTTACGTCTTTATGCATGTAGGGACGGATCGTCTGTTTTCAAATACCATTCCTGTCCTGATACTCCAAAACACACATGGTTTCCATGAAGTTTTCAAACCCAATTTCGTCATCCTTCCAACACCTCATGAATCCCTGTAGCGACTTTGAAATTAACCCCCAAGGCGTTGAAATGTGCCCTACCACAGGCAATCTTGCGGTTCTCAGAATCACGCCGTTTGCCTGCATCGTGAGTACTCTTTGTTTCGCGGACCAGATACAGATGGGCGTCCCCTTCCGTAACCACGGCCCAGTCCGGATTATAGTTCCCGAGGGGAGTCGGGATGACAAACCAGCGGGGGAGCTTGCAGAAAAATTTGACGTTTTCGCTCTCATCAAGACGTTCGGCAACCTTACGTTCCACATCTGAATCAAAGGGGACGTAATCGTACGGGGTTCGGTCGTCCTTGCTTGTGATATGATAGAGTCGTGAAAGATATTCTTCGATTTCGACTTCTTCAAAACGCCGCATCTCGTATTCCTGACCTTCCAGACGTTCGTACTTAATGCCGTCGACAATCATCTCATGCAGTGACCTGCGAATCAGACCGGACACTTGAGTCATGAATGCCTGGGGATTGACGGCAAATTCCTCCAGTCGGCCAGATTGCTTCAAGATATCAAAGAGGGTGCTTCGGGTCAGTTCGGTTTCCCGTTGCAAAAAGGACAGGATATCGGGAAGAACCTCTGGTGTCGGCGTAAACACGGTTTTTGTCTCAAGGACACGACCGCCTTCCACACCCGCTTCGTTGATATCCACTTCGGTCTTGTCAATAAGGATACGGACTGGACGTATGGGTTCCATGGCCCGGATTTTTTCCACTGTCTTGAGGATCAGCTCTTCCGTTTTGAATTCAACACAGTACTTCGTTTTTTTGTTGATCTTTTCCCAGAGGATGGAAAAATCATCGTTCAATTCAACCCGCTTGTTGTAAGTCAGAAGGCGCCGATCCCGTTTGTTGACGACACGATTCTTAAAAATGAACCGTTTCATCTCGTCAATTATGGACGAGGCATAGGGTTCAAACTCATCAGGAAGCTCCAAAACAAATCCTTCTTCCTCCGGAACAAATTTTTCCGTAATGTCGCCTTCAGGTTTCAGATATCCCGATTTTACCAGAGCATTCCATATAGTTCGGGAACTGTCCTGACCGATGGGCTCGTCGGTTTTCACATCCAGAATCCTGGCAAAAGCAATTCTTTCAACCCGGCCAAATTTGAAACCGCCACCGACATCCTTTTCAATTTCCTCCTGCAATCCCTTGGCATATTGGGAAAACGTTTCGTTGGCCACAACGGTCAGCTTATTTACGGATTCATCAAAAACTCGAATGCCGTCACCATTGACCGGCAGGCGGAGCCCTCGGCCCAGGATCTGACGGCGTTCACGTTCGGTGCCCATCTCTCGCAATGAACAAATCTGAAAAACATTGGGATTATCCCAGCCCTCCCGCAACGCAGAGTGGCTAAAAATAAAACGTAGCGGTTCGTCCAGTGATAAAAGCCGTTCCTTGTCACGCATGATCAATTCATAGGTTTCTTCATCGGCCTTGGTAGTCCCCTTGGTGTCCTTGAGAACGACCCGCCCCTTTTTCTTGTCTGCAGAAAAATATCCATCGTGCA
>Ga0265294_10003899_pt1 | contig 18800 bp, 19 predicted proteins | sample MunlanPumphouse3_FD_192504 | JGI IMG/M metagenome (GOLD analysis project Ga0265294, IMG submission 192504) | Groundwater microbial communities from a municipal landfill in Southern Ontario, Canada - Pumphouse #3 | ecosystem: Environmental > Aquatic > Deep subsurface > Groundwater | place...
AACATTTTGCTCAATAGCCGTAGCAGCTTGCTCATTTGAAGCCTGTTTAATAGCCTGATACATAAAACTTACTGTTATTATTATTACACAAAAAACTATAGCAAGTATTGTTCTGGTTTGTTCCTTCATGTCTTCTCCTAAAAAAATAAGGAAAGAGACATAACTTATCAAGCCAATAAATTGGCTTTAGCGAGGAGACTCAAAAACTCTTTTTCTTTTTCCTCATAAGTAAATACCTTTCCTTTATAAACGATTACTGCAATGTCAAAACCTTTTTTTATACTACTTTTGTTAAGTCTGAAAATTTCTTTATAGTGTCTTCTATTTAAATTTCTCAAAATTGCTGTTCCAAAATTTCTTACAGGAATTACAATTATCCTAGAATTTTCCAAACTATTAGATACAACAATAATTTTTAAACCCGTTCCGTTATATTTCTGGCCAGATTTAAAAATTTCTGTTATTTCTTTTTTTTTTTAACTATTTCGTTTTTAGTAAGGTTTTTTCTCATTTGCTACTGTAAGGTTCTTCCTGCCCTTTGCTCTTCTTCTAGCCAATACTAAACGACCACCTTTTGTAGACATTCTAGCCCTAAAACCAAACTTTCTATTTCTTTTTGTTCTACTTGGTTGGTAAGTTCTCTTTCCTTTATTACTCATAGGATAATCTCCAATTTTTTACGCCCTTAAGCGGATTTTTTCATATTAATATAGAGTAAATATAAACACTCTAGGCAAATGATTTTAACTAATATTTTATATTTTAGTCAATAGAATAATTTGAAATAATAGAGGTATTATTGCTATTTTTTAACAATAGCTCGAATATTTGCCACTTTATTCTCGGGAAACCTCTCTTTTATTTTACGAATTAAAATTCTTTTTTCAAACTGAAATTCAGAGGCCCAAGCACTGTTATCACATAATAAATACAAAATATCATTTTTATATTCATAGGGTTTAACATGTTCAAAAAAATCTCCTTTTGTTATTTCTCCCCATTGCAAACTAATATTAAAGAAAAAATTATTTTTATCAATATGGTATTTTTCAAATAAAGATTTTATAACTTCATCATTTCTTATAGCGTTTTGAGTACCACTTTTACAGAGAATTTCGTTTTTATTTTTATCCTTCATTAAAAACTTCTCCTTTTTCAACCTTAAAAATTAGGCTATCCTCTTTTATTTTAGAAAAATATTTTTCTTCAATAAGAAAAGTAAAAAAAACCTGACTATAGTTTACCATCTTTTCTAAAAATTTGCCTCTTTTTTTACTATCCAATTCTAAAAGCACATCATCAATTAATAAAATTGGTTCTAATTTAGAATAATTCTTAAAATAAAAAGCTTGAATACTCTTTAAAACTAAAGAAGCCAATCTTAATTGTCCTGTTGACCCAGAATTTATAAAAGGACCATTTTGATCAGAAATAATAAATTTATCTCGATGAATTCCAGTTGTAGTTGTTAACATTTTGAGATCTAAATCTTGATTTTTTTCAAGAATTTCAATTATGTCTTTTTCTGTTTCTATCTTTTTCCAACTAGGGTTATATGAAATTTTCATAGTTCTATTATCTTGTGCAATTTCTGAATAAAAATCTGGAAAAATACTATTAAAATATTCAATTAGTTTTTTTCTTGCTTTAAAAATATTAAAACCATATTCAGCTAATTTTTGATTATAAATTGGAAATAATTCGTAAATAGAATCTTTAATTGCAGCATTTCTTTGCTTAAGACAAACTTTATATTTTCTTAAATTATCCAAATAAATCGAATCATACATACATAAAATTTGGTCAAAAAAATTTCTTCTCTCTTGAGGTAAACCTCTAATTATTTCAATATCATCGTAAGAAAAATTTACACAAGGAATATTATAAATAAGTTCCTTTCTATCATGAATTTCTTGATTATCAATTAAAATTATTTTTTTACCATTAATATATTTAATATTAATTCGAGTTTCATAACCACTACTATTAATAATATCAGCCCAAATTTCAAAAGTATTTTTTCCATAATTTATACACTCTTTAAGATTTTTTGTTCTAAAAGAAGCTCCATAGCATATAAAATAAAGAGCCTCAAGAAAATTTGTTTTCCCTTGTCCGTTTTCACCAACAAGAAGAATTTGTTGGTTGGGAATATCAACATACCCATCTTTCAAATTCCTAAAATTTCTGAAGCCTATTTTCTTAAATTTCATTTATTTTCTAGTTAATTTGCATTGGCATTATTACATGCAAATAATCTCTTTCTGGTTCAGGTTTTACAATAAATGCTCTTGTTGGATCATTAAACCAAATACAGAAAAATTCACCTTCCATTGCTTTAAGGGGATTTACCAAGTAGGAATAATTAATAGCACAAGTAAAAGGTTCCCCTTCGTATTCAGCTTCAATTTCTTCCTTTGCCTGACCAATTTCAGAATCCTCGGTATAAATTGTAATTTTGTTTGGTTCAATATTAAACAAAATCTTTTTATATTTATTTTCACTAAACAAAGAAACTCTCTTTAAAGCTTCATTCATATCACTAATTTTAATTTTAATAAATTTATCATTGCTTTCAGGAATAACTCTTTTATAATTTGGATAATTAGCACTAATAAGAACAGAACTTATTACATAATTATTAAATTTCATTACCATGCTAGTCTTATTAATTAAAACCTCAAAAGTTCCTTCACTAATACTAAACTTTTTAATGATATTTAAAAATTTTAAAGGAATAATAGCACTAGAAAAATCAGGAATATCATTCTCAATTTTTTCTTTTGCAAATGAAAGTCTCTTTCCATCAGTTCCAACCATAATAATAAAATCATCTTCTTTAGTTAAAAGAGTTCCATTCATAAATGGTTTTTTTTCATCTAGGCTAACAGTAAAAATAGTTTGATTTATTAATTTTAATAAAGTCTTTTTTGGAATTTTAAAAAATTCTGAATCATCATATTTTTCACTACTTGGAAAATCATCCACTTTTGTAGATTTTATATTAAAGTTGATTTTATGTTCAGCAGCACTGATGTACATAACATTTTCTTTTTCTTCGAATACAACCTCTTCATCTGGAATGTTTTTTAGAATATTGAGTAAAGTATCACAACGCAAAGTTGTTTTACCTTCTTCAATAACATTTACAACAATTTCTGCTGAAAAACTTAAATTCGAATCAGTAGAACGGATGTACAACTTATCTTGAAAAGCTTCCAAATAAACATTCGAAAGAATCGAAAGAATATTCTTAATAGCAGCAAATTCTATTGCGTTTGAAATTTCATTTAATATTGAGTTCTTTGAACAGATAAATTTCATTTTTTCTTATCTCCTATATAATATTATAATATATTAAAAAATAGTAGTATTAGTAGTAATATACCACATTTCCTGTGTATAACCTAATAAATGTTTAAACCAATTATCATTATACAAAAAATAACCTGTTAATAAAAGCCTTTATAACCTGTTAATTAATCTACTTTTCCACAACGAAAAAAAAATCAATGAAAAGTTATCCACAATCCTCCACAGCTTATTAACAAGTTGTCTACAAGTTCTACCGGGTATTTAAAGCCTGTATTTCAACCATCATTTTATTGATAATTGTCTTAGTTTCACTGTTATTTATATTAAGTTGACTTTTGATTTTTTGGTAAGCATACATAATAGTTGTGTGATCTCTGCCTCCAAATTCTTGTCCGATTTCTGTAGTAGAAAAGTCGGTTGTTTCTCTTGAAAGATACATTGCAATTTGTCGTGCCATTGCAAAGGATTTCTTTTTGCTTTTACCCTTAATATCAAAATAAGAGACATTAAAGTAATTTGCTACAATTCTTATTATAGAATCAATTGTAAGAGTGTTTTTATCAACATTAATCTTAATTGAATCTTTAAGTTGTTCTTTTGCAATTTCGAGAGAAATATCTTTTCCTATTAGGTTACAGTAAGCTTTTAGTTTTGTAAGACATGACTCTAAATCTCTAACATTTGATTGCACATTTTTTGCAATATAATCTAAAATTGTTTCATTGATAATAAAATTTTCTTTTTCACATTTTTTTTGAAGAATTGCAACTCTTGTTTCATATTTAGGGGGTTGAATATCAATATTAAGACCACGTTCAAATCTATTTTTTAATCTTGAAGTTATATTTTTTAATTCACTTACAGGTCTATCACAGGTAAAAACAAGCTGTCTCCCGGTATCGTACATATCATTAAAAGTGTTAAATAATTCTGTTTGAGTTTGTTCTTTTTGTTCCAAAAATTGAATATCATCAATTAGAAGTATATCTAATTTTCGGTATTTATTTTTAAATTCTTGGGTTCCTTGAGTATGAAGTGAATTTATAAAATCATTTGTAAAATTTTCACTTGTAACATAAAGGACTTTTAACTTTGAATTTTGAATTAGTTGATTTCCAATTGCTTGAAGTAGGTGTGTTTTTCCTAGGCCAACACCACCGTATAAAAGACAAGGGTTATAACTTGAACCAGGATTTGTACTAATTGCTTTGCATGCATTAAAAGCAAAGACGCTATTTTCACCATAAACAAAGGAATCAAAAGTATAATTTGGATTAAAACAATAACTATACTTTGAGTTCATTCGAGAAGGTTTTTGTTTTAAAACAGGAACAATATCTTCAGTTTCTTCATCAGTAGGTTCTTTGTTTGTTTTTTTTATTATTAATTTTGTCTTTATTTTTCCATTTGCTTGATTATCAATTGCCTTACAAATTACATCAAGGTAATTGTTTGTAATTGAATCATAAATGAAAGCAGAGTCAACTTTTAATGTTATTTCATCCTTATTAAAAGAATCATATTTTATTCTATTTATCCAAATATTATAATTTTTATTATCAATAGAAGTTCTCAATTCTTCCTTTGCATTAAGCCAGAATTGTCTTCCTTTTTCTAAATCTTTTTTATTATCCATGAACTAATCTTACATTGTTGTCAATTGTCTTTCAAGCATAATTTTAGACTAGCTGAAAATTTTTCTTTTTTTAAAACTAATTCTTTATATTATATATAATTAGTTTTTTTTGTTTTATTATGCTAATCCTTGAAAAGACCCCTTGAAATGATGTATAATGAACAACGAGAATTCAATATAAAGTTTTCAAATAAATTCAAAAGGATATTTATATATGAGTGAAGAATTTAAAGATGACCCTACCCTTAAACCGGCAGAGCATCACGACAATGTGAATATTAAGGACGGAGTAGATAAATACAACGGAAATAGTATTCAGGTTTTGAAAGGGCTTGAGGCTGTTAGAGTCAGACCCGGAATGTATATTGGTTCTACTGGAATAACAGGCTTACATCATTTGGTATACGAAGTAATTGATAATAGTATCGATGAAGCGATGGCGGGCTATTGTAGTGAAATCAGTATTATTATTGGAGCGGGAAATTTTGTAACAGTTGAGGATAATGGAAGAGGAATTCCGACAGACATTCATCCAATTGAAAAAATAAGCACGTTGGAAGTTGTATTAAGCAAACTCCATGCAGGTGGAAAGTTTGATAATGAGGCTTATAAAGTCTCTGGAGGACTTCATGGAGTTGGTGTTTCTGTAGTTAATGCTTTGAGTGATTTTTTTGAAGTTAAGGTTTACAGAAATGGAAAAATTTTCATGCAACAATATGAAAAGGGACTTCCAAAAGCACCAGTTAAAGAGATAGGTGAAACTGATCGAACTGGAACTGTTGTAAGATTTCATCCAGATACTACCATAATGGAAACCGAAGATTTTAATTTTAGTGTTCTTTGTGCAAGGTTTAGAGAATTAGCATTTCTTAACAAAGGAATTGTTATTAATGCTACAGATGACAGACCTGAAATAGAGCCTTCTGTTAAAAGATTTCATTTTGAAGGTGGTATTAAGGATTTTGTTAAGTACGTAAACAAAGAAAAAAGAGTTTTAAATGAAGACCCTATTTATTTTGAAGATGTTAAAAATAAAGCAACAGTAGAAATTGCAATACAATACAATGATCGTTATGACGAAAATATTTTTGCTTTTGTAAATAATATTAACACAAGAGAAGGTGGTACTCACCTTTCAGGGTTTCAAGCAGGTCTAACATCTGTTTTTAACAAGCAGTTGAAAAAACACCCCAAGCTTTCAAAGAAACTTACTGAGAGCTTGAGTAAAGATGATATAAGAGAAGGTTTGACTGCTGTTGTTTCTGTTAAGATTCCAGATCCACAGTTTGAAGGTCAGACTAAAATGAAATTGGGAAACCAATATGTTATGGGTGTTGTAAATTCAATAGTTCAAGATCAGTTAAATTATTATTTTGAACTTAATCCAAATGTAATTGATGTTTTCCTAGATAAAATGATAAATGCTGCAAAAGGAAGAATAGCTGCTAGAAAGGCTAAAGAAAATGAAAGAAAAAAGAATGAGAGTGGTGGACTACCTGGAAAGCTTTCAGATTGTAGTGAAAAAGACCCAGCTCTCAGAGAAATTTTCATAGTCGAAGGAGATAGTGCTGGTGGATCTGCTAAACAAGGTAGAGATAGAAGAACACAAGCAATTCTTGCCCTTTGGGGAAAAATGTTAAACGTTGAAAAATCTCGAGATGAAAAAGTTGTTTCAAATGAAAAACTTCAACCTATTATTGCTAGTATTGGTGCTGGTATTGGTCAAATTAATTTTAATGTCGAAAAAGCTAGATATCATAAAATTATAATTATGGCTGATGCTGATGTTGATGGTTCTCATATACGTACCTTGCTTTTAACTTTCTTTTTTAGATATATGAGGCCTCTTATTGATTCTGGCTATATATATTTTGCTATGCCACCTCTTTATAAAATTAATGTTGGTAAAAAAGAATGGTATGCTTATGATGATAAGGAAAAAGAAAATATTTTGTTAGATAATGGTGTTACTGAAGATTCTAATAATGTTCATATTCAACGCTATAAAGGTTTAGGAGAAATGAATCCTGAACAGCTTTGGACAACTACAATGAATCCAGAAACTAGGATGATTACCCAAATAACTCTTGATGATGCTGTTGAAGCAGATGAAGTTTTTACCATGTTAATGGGGGAAAATGTTGAGCCTAGAAGGAATTTCATAGATGCAAATGCTGTTTATGTAACAAATATTGACGCTTAATAAAGGAAAAAAAAGTGGAAGAAGAAAATTTTGGAAAAATAATAAAGGCAGATATTTCTAAGGAGATGAAGGAATCTTATCTCACTTATGCAATGAGTGTTATAGTTTCTAGAGCCCTCCCGGACGTAAGGGATGGCTTAAAGCCTGTTCATAGAAGAATTTTATATGGAATGAATCAGATGGGAATTAAATCCTCATCTTCTACAAAGAAATGTGCAAGGATCGTTGGAGATGTTCTTGGTAAGTATCATCCTCATGGAGATGCATCCGTATACGATGCTTTGGTTCGTATGGCACAAGATTTTTCATTAAGGTATCCTGCAGTAAAACCACAAGGAAACTTTGGTAGTGTCGATGGTGATGGTGCTGCTGCTATGAGATATACAGAAGCAAAATTAAGTAAAGTCGGTGATGTAATGCTCGCAGATTTGGAAAAAAACACAGTGGATATGGGGCCCAATTATGATGAAAGTCTACAAGAGCCTTTAGTTTTACCTGCAGCTTTTCCTTTCTTGCTTGCAAATGGTTCTAGTGGTATTGCTGTTGGAATGGCTACTAATATGGCTCCTCATAATGTTGTAGAAGTTTGCCAAGGAATGGCGGCTATGATTGATAATCCTGATATTTCAATTATGGAATTGATGGAATATATTAAAGGTCCAGATTTCCCAACTTATGGAATTATCTGTGGACAATCAGGAATAAAATCAGCTTTTTCAACAGGTAAGGGAAAAATTGTAATTCGTGGACGTTATCACATAGAAGAGAAAAAGACTCATGATGAAATTGTTTTTACAGAAATACCATATCAGGTTAATAAAGCAGAACTTGTAAAAAGAATTGCAGAACTTAAGAAAGAACTTCTTAAAAATGAAATTTCTGAAGTTAGAGATGAATCTGATAGAGATGGAATGAGACTGGTTGTTATTCTAAAAAAAGGAGCAATTACAGAAATTGTTGTAAATCATCTATTTAAAAATACTACATTAGAAACTAATTTTAACGTCAATAATCTTGCCTTGGTTAATGGAAGACCAAAGTTATTAAATCTTAAGGAAGAATTGTTTTATTACATTGAACATCGTAAAGAGGTTATTGAAAGAAGAACAAAATTTGATCTTAAGAAAGCAGAAGAAAGAGAACATGTTCTACTTGGTTTAAAAATAGGTCTTGATAATATTGATGAAGTAATTGCCATAATTAAAAAATCAGAATCAAATGATGTTGCTAGCCAGGCTTTGTGTGCAAGGTTTGCTTTATCCGAGATTCAGTCCAAAGCAATTATTAATATGAGATTAGGAAAGTTAAGCCATTTGGAAACTCAAGAAATTCTTGATGAATTAGCAGCACTTAAAGAAAAAATTGATTATTTTGTAAGTTTATTAGCAAGTGATCAAAAGATTCTCGAGGTTGTTAAAAAGGAAGCTGGTGATATTGCAGAGTCCTTTAACAGTGTAAGAAGGACTGAAATTGACCCACATGAGGTTAATGGAATTCTTGATAAAGATTTTATCAAGAAAGAAGAAGTTGTTGTTGTTACAAGTCATAATGGATTCGTAAAAAGAGTTAGCGCTGAAGATTACAGATCTCAAGGGCGTGGAGGTACTGGTGTTAAAGGTGCAAACCTCAGAGATGATGATTTTGTTGAAAATCTATTTGTCACCAATAGCCATAACCATCTTTTGGTAATCTCTGATTTTGGTAGAGCTTTCTGGTTTGAAGTATATGAAATACCTGAAGGAAGCAAATCAAGTAAGGGCGTAAATATTCGTGCTTTACTTCCAAAACTTGAGAAAGAAGAAGGTTTAACCTCAATAATTTGTTTTGAAGATTTTGATGATGATAAATATTTGATGATGGTAACCAAAAAAGGTGTTATTAAACGTGTTGCAATGAATGCTTTTATTAATGCAAGAAAAAATGGAATAAAGGCAATTATTCTTGACGAGGATGATCAACTTGCTAAAGTCGTTCTTGTTGAAGCTGGACAAGAAGCAATGGTTATCAGTAACAGGGGAAAAGGCCTTAGATTTGATTGTGATACAGTTAGATCAATGGGAAGAGCCACACATGGTGTTCGGGGAATGAAGCTTAAAGAGGGAGACGAAATTATTGGATTAGTAAAAGTCTCTGATGATAAAGACATTCTCATGATTACTAATACTGGAAAAGGAAAGAGAGTAAACTTTGCCCAGTTCATGCAACATAGTAGAGGAACCGCAGGGCAAATGATTTATGGACTTGAAAAAGATACCTATCTAGTTTCAGCTCTTGGAGTCAACAATGAAAATGATGTAGTTTGTATTACTAAAAATGGAATTACTATAAGAACTCATGTTGAATGTATTTCAGTTCAAGGTAGATCTGCAAAGGGTGTAAATGTGGTTAGAATGAAAACTGACGATGATTATATTGTCGCAACAGCTGCTACTGATTATCAACAAGATGAATTGGAAACTCAGAGTGAAGAGATTAAAGAGGTTGAAACTGTTGAAGGAAATGAAGAAGAATAGATGTAATTGATTCTGTTTCTTTACATAGTAGCAATACTAAAAACCGTGTTATTAGAAGTAATAATGCGGTTTTTTTGTAATAAAAAAACCGGCCCAAAGAGCCGGTCAAAAAGTTTCACGTGAAACATTATGCATGATTAACAACTACAATATCTTCATCTACTGTATTTTTCAAATAATTCTCAATACCATTCTTTAGGGTTAACTGTGAATAGGCACAAGTCGCACAATGACCTTTTAGTCTAACATTAACAGTTTTATCTACAGTGCTAATATATTCAATATCTCCCCCATCATTCTGGAGAGAAGGTCTGATTGCCTCAAGGGCTGTTTTTATTTTATCTTCCATTTGAAGTCTCCTTACTTTCATAATCTAATGTAACAAAAGAAAAGGGTCAACTCTGTAGTGACAAATATGATTTAATATTTTATAGTGTACGCATGAAAGCAAAAAGGATTATTTTTTTAAACCAAAAAGGTGGAGTGGGAAAGACTACCACTGCTGTAAATTTAGGAGCCATTCTTGCCCAAAGTGGATTAAAAATTCTCTTGGTTGATTTGGACTCTCAAGGAAATCTTTCAAGTGCTGTTAGTTCGGATTCAAGATTAAAAGGCACTTATGAGTTGATAACAGAAGGCTTTGAAGAAAGTTTAATTCAAACAACTTCTGTGGAGAATTTATTTTGTATCTCGGGTGGATTTAATCTTGCGGGATTGAGTATTGAGCTTGCAGATGACAATGGTCGAAATGTTATTTTTAAAAATTCGATGGAAATTCTTGATAATCGTTTTGATTATATCTTTGTTGATTGTCCCCCTGAATTAGGTGTATTAACCATGAATGCTTTAGCTTGGACTGAGTATGTTGTTATTCCAATGCAGTGTGAGTATTTTGCTATGGAAGGCTTGAATTTAATAATGAGAACTATTGCAAATGTACAAAAACAACTAAATCCTGGAATTAAAATTTTGGGAATTTGTTTTACTATGTATAGTAAACGTTCTAATCTTAGTAAGGAAGTTGTAGAAAATGTTTCTGCATATTTTGATAAGATGGTCTTTAAGACTTTAATACCAAGAAATGTACGTTTGAGTGAAGCACCTTCTCATGGGTTACCAATAAATGTGTATGATAATTCCAGTAGCGGAGGAAAGGCCTATAGGAAACTGGCCAAGGAGATAATTGCACGTGTCAATAAATAGAAAACGAGGATTGGGAAAAGGGATGGAATCTTTGCTTCCAGATTTTGATATTGAAATTAATACATCAACTGAAAAGAAATCTAAAAATGCAATAGAAGTTGAACAACTTCCTATTTCTTTTATTGAACCAAATCCAAATCAACCAAGAAAAGATTTTGATATTGAATCGATAAAAGAATTGAGTGAGTCCATAAAAAATCAAGGAATTCTTCAACCATTGTTGGTTGAAAAAATAACTGACAAAAAATATGTAATAATTGCAGGAGAGAGAAGATTTAGGGCGGCTAGAATGGCTGGCTTAGAAAAAATCCCAGTTTTGGTTAAAACTTTTTCAAATACTCAGAGAATGGAAGTTTCTTTAATTGAAAACATTCAAAGAGAAAATCTAAATCCTTATGAAGAAGCTTTAGCTTATAATTATTTATTAAAAGAAGTTTCAATTACACAGGAGGAACTGTCAAAAAGACTTGGAAAAAGTCGTAGTACAATCGCCAATAGTGTAAGGCTTCTCCAATTGCCAAAGCAGATGCTTCTCTCCCTTAAGGAAGGGAAGATTACCAGTGGACATGCTCGAGCTTTGCTTTCAGTAATAAATCCAGCAGATCAACAGGTTTTGTTTGATAGGGTTATTGAAAATAATCTTTCTGTAAGGCAAACAGAAAAAATGGCAACTGATTTGAATCAGGGAAAAAGGATTATTACCAAGCATGATGGAGAATTTCTGAAAGAAAAAAAAATAAAATTTAAAGAACTTGAAATCCTTGATATAGAAGAAAAGTTTTTATCTGTTATAGGAACAAAAGTTGAAATAAAAGGTAATTTAGAAAAGGGAAAGATTGAAATCCCTTATACCGACCAAGAAGAACTTGAGAGAATTTACCAGTTGCTGAAACCGGGTTCTCAATTGTTTTAAATTTGATGGAGAAAATATGAGTTATTGTGAAAATGATGGACTTTACGGTGTGATTGACACTGAAAAAGGAAAGATTGTGGTACAGTTGGAATTTGAAAAAACTCCAATGACAGTTAGTAATTTTGTAGGATTAGTAGAAGGTGTTCTTAATCTTTCTAGTCCAGAAGAACCTTTCTATGATGGTTTAAATTTTCATAGAGTAATTGAAAACTTTATGATACAAGGTGGATGTCCTAATGGCACAGGAACAGGAGGACCAGGTTATAAATTCCCTGATGAGATTAATGATTCTTTAAAACACGACAAACCTGGAATTCTTTCAATGGCAAATGCTGGACCTGGAACAAATGGAAGTCAATTCTTCATCACTCATGTTCCTACTCCTTGGTTAGACGGTAAACATACTATTTTTGGGCATGTAGTTGAAGGTATGGAGAATGTTAATTCCATAGCACAAGGAGACAGAATTAATAGCATAAAGATTGAAAGAGTTGGAGAAAAAGCAAAAGCTTTTAAAGTAACAAAAGACTCTTTTGAAGAATTAGTAAAAAATGAAGCTGAGAAGGTTTTAAAAGAACTTTCAGAAAAAGATGAACAAATAAATAAAGAAATTAAAGAGCGTTGGCCAGAAGCTGTGAAAACAGCATCAGGACTGCGTTATAAAGTTTTAAAGAAAGGTAGTGGAACAGCATTACCCGAATATGGAAAAGAAGTTACCGTTCATTATGAAGGGCGTTTAATGAACAATAAACTATTTGACAGTTCTCTTGTTCGTAAAAAACCTGCAACTTTCAAAATAGGTGAAGTAATTGAAGGTTGGAATGAGGCCCTTCTTACAATGAGAAAAGGTGAAAAGAGAGTATTGATTATACCACCAGAATTAGGTTATGGAATTCAAGGTTATCCTGGAGTTATTCCACCAAATTCTTTTTTAATCTTTGAAGTAGAATTATTAGATTTCTAAAAAAATGAAACAGGCCTTAACCCCTTTTTATCGAGGCTTAAAAAGAATATGAAAAATACAGTAAAATATGTTTGTAGCAATTGTGGCTTTGAAAGTTCAAAATGGATGGGAAGATGTCCAGAATGTAAAAACTGGAATACCTTTGAAGAACAACAATTTTCCTCAACTGGGATAAAAAAATCCCGTTCAACTGGAGAAATAAAGATTCAAACTCTTAGTGAAGTAAAAATGGAGAAAGAATTTAGATTTCCCACGGGAATTGCTGAACTTGATCGTGTTTTAGGAGGAGGAGTTGTAAGGGGCAGCTCTATTCTTATTGGTGGAGAACCAGGAATAGGCAAATCAACTTTAATGCTTCAAACACTTTCAAAAGTATCTCAAGATTATAAAGTATTGTATATTTCTGGTGAAGAAAGTGCTTCTCAAATTAAGCAAAGAGCAATAAGACTTGATTCAAATCTTGATAAAATTAATATTTTTTGTAATGTGAAGCTGGAAGACATTCTTCTGGTTATGGAAAAGGTAAAACCCACACTTCTAGTTGTAGATTCACTTCAAACTGTTGGAAGTCGAGAAATTCTATCGCCACCAGGTTCTGTCAGTCAGATAAGAGCCTGTAGTATTGAAATTATAAATCTAGCAAAAAAAATAGGTTCAGCAGTATTTCTTGTAGGACATGTTACCAAAGAAGGGCAACTTGCAGGACCTAAAGTTATAGAACATTTAGTTGATACCGTTTTATACTTTGATCAAGCTGCAAGTGGCCTTCGACTAATTAGAGCCAATAAAAATCGTTTTGGAAGTATTGATGAAATTGGAATTTTCTTAATGACAGTCAAAGGACTTGAAACGGTTACTGATCCTTCTCTTTTGTTTGTTTCAGAAAGGAGTGGGTCCGTTCTTCCTCCTGGAATATCCTTTGCAACAATATGCGAAGGTTCAAGAACTTTTATGGTTGAAATTCAAGCTTTGGTTGTAGAATCAAAAAGTGGTTATACCAGAGTTTATTCTGATAAAATTGAAAATGGAAAAGTTTCTAGAATAGCTGCTGTCTTGGAAAAGCATGCTGGTTTTAAATTTAGTAATAAAGATATTTATGTAAATATTGCTGGTGGAATGAAAGTTAATGACGTTTCTATTGAATTATCCCTTGCTTTAGCTCTAGTAAGTGCTCAGACGGGAAAAAATCTAAATCTCAGTTTATTTAGTTTTGGAGAAGTTAGTCTAGCAGGGGAGATAAGACCTGTTGGTTTTTCTGAAAGAAGATTAAAAACTGGAATAGAAATGGGCTTTAAATCGGCCCTTTCGCCTTCCTCTTCCAAAAAAACCTCTAAGTTAAACCAAATAAAAGTATCTTCAATTAACCAAGCCATAAAAGAATGCTTTCTAATTGATTGAAAGTTATAAGCTGACTTTTTCAAAGCCTTTTACTGTAAGTTCAATTTGCTCTTTAAAACCCAGTGATTTTAATAATTCCTCTGTTTCATTGAAGTAAAAAGCTAAAGTAGATTTTTCATGTGAATCGGATGAAATAATGATTGGTGCATTCCATTCCTTTAGTTTTTTTAAAATAAAGAAAGAGGGATACACTGTTTTTCTATAACCTCTGGAAATAGCTCCTGTGTTTATTTCAAAAATTCTTCCTTGCCTATAAAGAACTTCTAAAGCATCTATAGTAATATCTTGATATTTTTTGTTTGTCTCATCGATAATAAGCTCTTGTTCATTGAATTTGGTATAAAGATCAAAATGACCTACAATATCAAATTTAATTTTTGAAGAAGCAGAAAGAAGTTGTTCAAAGTACATATTAACTAAGTTTAATTCTCCCAATTCTTTTATGCCCTTTTTTAATTTTTCTTTAGTATCATCTATACTTAAGAAAGACAAAGGAGTTTTTAAAAAATGGAGACTTAATATAGAATAATCAACCTCTGGATAGTATCTAGGATTGCAAGCTTCAAGTTCAATACCCTTAAAAACCTTTATTTGGTTTTTGTATTTCTGTTTTAAGCTCTCTAATTCAGCAAAGTATTTATTTGTTTTTTCTTCTGACATGCAACAAGAATCATCACTTATACCCGAATTTGCATGTCCAGAAAACCCAATTGATCTAAAGTTTAGCTTTATTGCTTCTTTAATATTTTCTTCAAGAGTGCTTTTTCCATCACAGTAGGTACTATGTGTATGAAGATTGCTTTTAGTTTTCATGTTTAGCTCATTAAGTTAAGTAAAACAGGGAATCCTACAAAAGTTCCAAGAATGGAACCAATACTTGTCATAAAGAAAACCACCAAGGCATGAAGAATTTTGTTCTTAAACCAACCTTTAAGTTTTAAAGAATCATCACCTAATGCTTCATAATCTTTTATTGTCGGCCTTCTTAAACGTGTTTCTGCAACTCCAGTAAATATACCAACCCCAAGAACAGGGCTTAAAACCGAAATTGGTGCTGTAATAGCAGCAACTAACCAATTAAGAGGATGTGCATTTGCAAGAATTGCGAAAAGGAAAGTGAAGGAGGCATTAGTAGCAGCCCAGTAAAGGAACATTCTAAGACCTTGCTGCCAGCCATTCCTATAGGCACCAAACACAATAAGACCGACTATTAAAAGGGGAATTATCCACCCTGCTAAAGCAGAAGCTTTTGATTTAGGAGGAAGAACTGAAATATCAGAAAGGTCTGTTTTTTGTTCACCTTTTTCAAGGCGTTCTAAATTTTGTAAAATTCCACCGGCGTGACCTGCTCCAATCGCTGCAAGCTTTTTTTCACCAGGAGCGAGGTAAATATTTGTTGCAAGATAAGTGTCTCTTTCATCAATTAAAGCTTTTTTTGCACCAGGTAATTCTTTTGCCATCTCTTTAAGCATTTGTTGAAGAGTATCATTTTTCTTTAATTCTTCAAGCTCTTCAGCTGTTACTTTTTCTTTACTGAATGCTGAAGAAATAAGAGACCCAAGAAGTTTTACTTTGTTCCAGAAATTTGAAAGTCTCCAAGCTCTTTGAAGTGTTATTTGGATATTTCTATCACACAAGGAAATAGGAATTTCTTTTTCTTTTGCAATTTTATAAGCTGAAAGTAGCTCGCTTCCAGGTGCAACTCCTGTTGCCAGACCAATTCGTTTTTGGTAGGAAGCTAAAGCGGTATTCCCTAGAAGTAAAAAAGCTTTACCTTCTTTAAAAACTTTTATTAAGTCCGTTTCGTCCCAAGTTTTTTTGTTTGTTTTGGATTTTAATCTTCCGTCATCCAGTTCGATACAGAGTCTATCTGGTTTTTCTGTTTCTATAAGATTGGAAACTTCAGCAACGCTGTCTTGTGAAACATGGGCGGTTCCAACTAGAATTAGTTCTTTTTTATTATCAAAAAAGACTTTTGTTATTGTATCACTTACTTTTTCTATTTTCAAAACTTATTTCTTCCTTAGTGTAAAATATATATATATAGAAAGATAAATACAAGATTAACTTGTAAAAAGAACCTGCAAAACTATTTGAATTGCATTTTCTTTTATCAATCTAAAATAAAAATCCCCTTTATTCTTCTGGATTAGAGGAATAAAGTTAAAAATTAGATTCTTTTTGGTTAAGACCACAGGAAACTGATAAGCAAAATAATTACCAATTTTAATTTCAAAATCAGGATTGCTCATCTTAAAAGAGGGTTTTAGATTATCCACAGCTTCTTTTTCTTCAGGTGTCGGGGCATCTTTATATCCAACTTCAATTACCTCTATTTTTAAAGAATCTTCACAAAGATAATGACAATGAATACAGAATTCGCCTTTGCTTTCAATTTCTTGAAGTTTATTGTTTAGAATTTCAAAGGTTTCTGAAAAACTAAAATTTTTTTCAATTTCATATTTTTTATATTGTAGTTCCTGTAGTAAATGTAGTTTAATCATAGATATGAATATAAAGGAAAATTAGTTGAAAGTACAGTATGAAATAAAGAGAAAGCCAAAGCAAAAAAACACATATCTTCGTTTTTCCAAAGGAAAGCTTGTTGTTTCTACCAATTTAAAGACTCCTTATTCTCAAATTGAAGCTTTTGTTATTTCACATGAAAATTGGATTGAGAAGCAATGTATAAGATATCAAGATAAAGAGAAAATAATTATTGAATTCAAAGATGGGGCAGTTTTTCAACTTTTTGGAGAGGACGTAACTCTTAAACTTTTTAGAAAGAAAGGCCCTTCCAATTTTGATATAGACAAAGGGACTTTGACTTTATATATAAAAGAAAATATTAAAGATGTAAGAAAGGCGGTTTTAAATTTTAGTAGAAAATTATTAATAAGCTACTATGAAGAAAAAGTTGCATTTTGGGCAAAAATAATGAATCTTGAATATAAAAGTATTTCGCTTAATAATGCAAATAAACAATGGGCCCATTGTACTAGAGATGGGAAATTGGTTTTTAGCCTTAAAACTATTGTTTTGGATAAGGCTTTGATTGATTATTTAATAGTTCATGAATTAAGCCATCTTTCTTATTTTAATCATGGAAAAGGGTTCTATTTACTTGTTTCTCGCTATATTCCTGATTATAAGGAAAGACAAGAGAAATTAAAAAGGAATCATTCAGTTGCCGTTGCCTTTGTAAGGTGCCAGGAGGATTAATGTTTAAAAAGGAAATAATAGTTGATACAGATCATTATACTGTTTATCAAGCAAAAGATTTAATAGAGAAAGGTGGAATAAAAACTTGGACAAAACAAAAACTTAGTAAATTTGGCCTTGATGGAAAAGCCTCAAATGTTACAGTTCTTCATTTATATGTTAGGAAAAAGAATGTTGAAAAAGCCAAAAAATTGGCAGGACTTAAATAAAAAAAGGAGCTGAAAAACAGCTCCTTCTTTTTGCTATTATATTAAATTAATAAGCGAAATTTCCTGAATAGAATAATTGAGTAAAATAAGTATACATCATTGAGAAGAAATTTTGAATCTTTTCCCAAGCTGTAAGAGTTGTAACAGGTTCAGGTTCTACTGTAGGAGTCGCAACAGCTTTTGCTCCAAGTAGAGTAATCGTAATAGTCTGAGCACCGACACTTGAAACTACAAGAACCAATATTAGTAATGCAAAAATTAACTTTTTTTTCATAAACACTCCTTAATGGACTTATAATAAAGCCTATAGCGATACAATAGAATTTTTTCTTCTACAAGTCAAGCAAAAAGTGGAACTTGTAACATTTAAAAATGTAAGATGTTATTTAATTCGAGTACTTTCGCGTATTATTAATTCTGTTTCTAAAAAGATTGATTGAACAGAATTCCCTTCTCCGCATAGAATTTTATCAAGCATATCGCAACTTAATAATCCTAACTGGAATCGTGGTTGACTGACCGTTGTTATATTTGGGGTACACATGGAAGAAATTTCAACGTTATCAAAACCTATTACGCTAACATCCTTTGGAACACTTAAATTAGAATTTATTGCAGCGCGTATAACAGCTGCTGCATATACATCAGAAACAGTGAAGAAGGCATCCGGTGGATTCGGAGAAGAAAGAAGTTGCATAATGGCAGATACTGCCATATCAAAATTAATTTCAGGGAGTTGTACTATTAATTTATTCTCTACATCCAATCCAGCATTAATAATTGCTTTTTGGTATCCTTTAAGTCGATCTTTTGAATACTTATATCTAATTGGTCCATTTATCATGGCAATTCTTTTATTTCCTAGTGAAATCAAATAGTTTACAGCACGTATTGAAGCAGAAATATCATCAATAGAAACAAAAGGAATATCAAGAGATGGAAGACATTCACAACATTGGACTATTGGAATAGCTTCGTTAAGTCTTAGAAGTTCTTCTTTATCAATATGATTTAGAGTTATCATTCCTATTGCCTTGGTGCTTTTAATTAAATAGAGGATAGAATCAATAGTACTTTTATTAATATGGTCTTCATGAATCATAACTTGGTAATTATTTCTAGTTGCAGCACTCTTAACACCTTTAGTTGTTGGACCTTGGTCTTCATTTTATGGGGTATCCAGAACCTAAATATGTAAGTGCCGTTACCTTTGATACTTTTATG
>Ga0265294_10003900_pt1 | contig 18799 bp, 17 predicted proteins | sample MunlanPumphouse3_FD_192504 | JGI IMG/M metagenome (GOLD analysis project Ga0265294, IMG submission 192504) | Groundwater microbial communities from a municipal landfill in Southern Ontario, Canada - Pumphouse #3 | ecosystem: Environmental > Aquatic > Deep subsurface > Groundwater | place...
AAAATCACTACGCCTTTCGATTTAAAACTAGCAGAAACGATGCTTTGAGAAAGATATTCGCTTATTTTGAGAACTAATAAATGCAGCTTTTACACCTCGATATCAAATTTCTGCCGGGTGTCGGACAGAAAAAGGCCGACTTGCTGGCAAAAGAGTTGAATGTCCGTTCGGCTGATGATTTGGTACGGCATTATCCTTACAAATATATCGATCGCAGCCGGTTTTACTATCTTCACGAGATTACTGAAAACATGCCTTTTATCCAGGTTAAAGGACAAATACTCCGGTTCGATAAAATCGGAACGGGACGTGGAAAGCGATTATCCGCAATTTTTACCGATGGGAAAGATACCATTGAACTAATTTGGTTTCAGGGAATCAAATTCGTACTGGAAAAATACAAAGCCGGAATTACCTACGTAGTGTTTGGTAAACCCTCTTTTTTTAACGGAAAATTCAACATCGCTCACCCGGAAATGGATTTACCTTCTCAGTTGCCTCCGGTAGAACAACTGGGATTACAACCTTTTTACAACACAACCGAAAAGATGAAATCCGGTTTTCTGAACTCAAAAGCTATTCAGAAAATCATGCAGGGTCTCCTGCCGTATTTACAAGCGGGTGTCCCTGAAACACTGCCTGCTTATGTGCTGAAAAAATATGCCCTGATGAACCTGACAGATGCGCTTCTCAACATCCATTTTCCCAAAAACACATACGCCCTCAACAAAGCTCGTCAACGACTCAAGTTTGAAGAATTGTTTTATGTGCAGCTGAATATATTGCAGCAAACCAAATGGAGAGAGCAAAACCTACGTGGACTGATCATGAAAAAAGTTGGACATTATTTCAATACTTTTTATCACGATTACCTGCCTTTTGAATTGACCGGCGCACAAAAAAGGGTGCTGAAAGAAATTCATACCGATGTGGCAAGCGGTAAACAAATGAACCGCCTGTTACAGGGCGATGTGGGCAGTGGTAAAACCCTGGTTGCTTTGATGGCCATTTTAATTGCGGTGGATAATGGTTACCAGGGATGTATCATGGCGCCGACTGAAATATTAGCCAACCAACATTACGATACTCTGAAAGATTTTATCAAAGATCTGGGTGTGAATATTTCGTTGCTTACCGGCTCTACACGACCGAAAGAACGGGAGAGAATCCATACAGATCTGCAATCGGGCGAACTCCATATATTAGTCGGCACCCACGCCCTGATTGAAGATGTAGTTCAGTTCAACAACCTCGGTTTAGTCATCATTGACGAACAACATCGCTTCGGTGTGGAACAACGTTCCAAGCTGTGGAAGAAAAATGCCCAACCGCCCCATGTGCTGGTCATGACTGCTACCCCCATCCCACGTACCTTAGCCATGACACTTTATGGCGATCTGAGCGTATCAGTTATTGATGAACTTCCGCCAGGGAGGAAGCCGGTTCAGACCTATCATTATTACGAAAACAAAAGACAAGCACTGAATGGCTTTATTTACAAGCAAATTCAGGCAGGCAGGCAAGTGTATGTTGTCTATCCGCTTATTGAAGAATCCGAAAAAATGGATCTTCAGAATGTAACTGAAGGATATGAATATTTCAGAGAATGTTTCCCTGATTTCAGAGTCAGCATGGTGCACGGTAAACTCAAACCTGCAGAAAAAGACCATCAAATGCAATTATTTGTTTCCGGGAAGGCCCAGATCATGGTTGCAACTACCGTAATCGAAGTGGGCGTGAATATCCCCAATGCCTCAGTCATGATCATCGAAAATGCGGAAAGATTCGGACTTTCGCAATTACATCAACTCAGGGGACGTGTAGGCCGGGGGGCAGATCAGTCCTACTGCATCCTCCTCACCGGATTTAAACTTGCCACTGAAACCCGGAAAAGAATGGAGATTCTGACCCGTACAAATGATGGTTTCGAAATTGCAGAAGCCGATTTACAACTCAGAGGCCCCGGCGACCTGGAAGGGACACAACAAAGCGGTATCCCATTCGAACTGAAAATTGCCAATTTAGCCCGGGATGGCAAAATGCTTGAAATTGCCCGGAATTTTGCCCTCGAAATACTGAACGATGACCCTAAATTAGAAAAACATAATAATCTCATCCTGGCTTCTCAGCTCAAAAAATTAAAAACAAATGTGGTAAACTGGGGAATTATTAGTTAAAAATGCCGAATAGGCTTGGTTAAGAAAGCTTATTTTTTTATCTTTGAAAAATTTTAACCCCACCTATAAACACCTGAATATCATGGAGAAAACACTTATTATTATAAAACCGTGCACCATACAACGCGGTTTAACCGGTGAAATCATCCGGCGATTTGAAAAAAAAGGACTTCAGATTTGCGGCATGAAAATGATGCAACTCACAGATGAAATTTTGTTTGAACATTATGCTCATTTGACTCAAAAGCCTTTTTTTAAACGAATTAAGAATTCTATGATGGCAACTCCTGTCATTGTTTGTTGTCTGAAAGGCATTGATGCCGTCCGGATTGTACGCACGATGACGGGTGTGACCAACGGACGGGATGCTGCTCCCGGTACTATCAGGGGCGATTATAGTGTCAGTGTGCAGGAAAACATCATTCATGCCTCTGATTCCGCAGAAACAGCGGCTATCGAGTTAAAAAGATTTTTTAATAAAAATGAAATTTTTGATTACAAACAGAATCAACTGAGTTATTTATACGCTAACGACGAGATTTGATTATTATACGAGTATTTTAACATGAGAGTAACCCAAAGATTCCTGATTTTGATACTGGCTCTGCCAATGTTACTATCAAAAAACATCTATGCGAACGACAAAGACAAAAAAATTTCTTCCATAACCCTAAACGCAGATTCAACCAATTTTTATCAGGAACTACTCCATGATAAAACGGACGATCTGATGGAAAATCATCCTGCTGATGACATTTACAACAACATCTGGACTAGTACCAAACTGAATCCCTACAAAATTCCCATCGACAGTCTTCCCGATTCTGTAAAAATTGATTTATCTTCTTTCTGTGTTCCAGTACCAGGACATGTTACTTCTCATTTTGGTCCGAGAAGATATCGCTATCATTATGGAACAGATATTAAATTACAAACCGGAGATTCTGTCGTATCTTCCTTTGCAGGAAAAATCCGCATCATTGATTACGACAGAAGAGGTTATGGTCACTATGTGGTTATCCGGCATGATAACGGACTAGAAACTGTCTATGCCCATCTCTCTCAGGTGCTGGTTTCTCTTGACCAGCATGTGGCTGCAGGAGAACCTATCGCCTTAGGAGGAAGTACCGGACGTTCAACCGGTCCGCATCTCCATTACGAAATCCGCTTTCTCGGCAACGCCATGAACCCGGCTAAAATAATTGACTTTGCTTACGGCTCTCCTTTTAAAGAAGAATACCTGATCACAAAGAAACACTCTTTCTATTATCAAAAAGAAGTTCAGGCAATGGCCGCTGCCAAATACTATAAAATCAGACGAGGGGATAATCTCAGCAGAATCGCTTCCAGAAACGGGACCAGTGTCAAAGCGTTGTGCCGTCTGAATGGAATCTCTACTAAAAAAATGTTAAGGATAGGTCAGACTATTCGTATCAGATAAAGATTCTCCGGAAAACAAATCACCCCTTTAATTTGTTTGGATTCATAGAACAAAAAATTACAACCATGTTTTCCAAAAAAAATTTAGAATACCAGATACTGATTATTTTCGGATCAAACGGAGACTTATCAAGACGTAAGTTATTACCTGCCATTTTTCAACTCTATCTGGATAACTTTCTGCCGAAGAATTTCATTGTTATCGGAACAGGGAGCAAGGAAAAGGATGTGCTGTCTAATCGGAAAGATGTGAGATCTGCACTCACCGAGTTTGCGTCTGAAGGCATAAGAAATGCCCAGGACAAACTGGAGGGTTTTCTGAATCTGGTTTATTATAAAAAAGTACATAACCAAACCGAACAGGATTTTGAAGGATTAAAAGACTATATCAACAATCTTTCTGCTGAACTTGAAATCAAACAAAATATCATCTATTACTTTTCTATTCCACCGTTTTTATACGAAGTAGTTGCTGCCAACCTCGTCAAATACGGTTTAAATCAGGAAGAAAACGGATGGAAACGAATCATTGTGGAAAAACCGTTCGGTTACAGCTATGCTACTGCCATCGAACTCGATAAGAAACTGCATGAAGGCTTTCACGAAGATCAGATTTATCGCATCGACCACTACCTCGGTAAAGAAACGGTTCAAAATATTATGGTTACCCGTTTTTATAACGGCTTTTTTGAACCTATCTGGAACCGGAAATACATCGACAGGGTAGAAATCACCGCGGCAGAAAAAATCGGAGTGGGTGATCGTGGCGGGTATTACGACGGATCGGGAGCTCTGAGAGATATGATTCAAAACCACTTGTTACAAGTGCTGGCAGTTGTTGCTATGGAACCTCCTGCTATCTTCGATTCAGAATCTATCCGCAACGAAACTGTAAAGGTGTTGCAGGCTCTTCGTCCAATCAAAGTGACAGATGTACCGGACCAGGTTGTGCGCGGACAATACATCGCAACCCATGTTGGAGATAAAATGCACCCCGGATACGGTCAGGAACACGGAGTAGCCCCTAACTCCAGGACTGAAACCTTTGTTGCAATTAAAGCTTATATCGACAACTGGAGATGGGGGGATGTCCCATTTTATATCCGTACAGGGAAACATCTTCCGGCAAGGGTTACCGAAGTAGTTATCCACCTAAAACATGCCCCTCATCAGCTTTTCAAACAGTTGTGCCTGACACATCCAAACAACATGATTATCCTCCGGATTCATCCTGATGCGGGAATTGCCATCGATTTTGGGATGAAGATTCCGGGAGCAGGATACAAAGTACACAACGTAAATATGGCTTTTAAATATGCCGATCTGGCCGAAACGAAAATCCCGGAAGCATACGAAAGATTGCTCCTGGATTGTATGGTTGGTGATTCAACCTTATATGCGCGTGCCGATGCTGTCAAAACCAGCTGGAAATTTGTTGACCCGATTATTCAGGCCTGGCACGAGAATCCTGATATTCCTCTGTACTTTTATGAATGTAACACCTGGGGTCCCAAAGAGTCGAACAATCTTTTCGAAGATAAATATACGAAATGGCGTGAGCCAGAAGAATAATAGAAATAACAAACATCATAAATAAAAAATAAAAAGCTGAACAACTTTTCATGAAACCCGAAACACATATTTTTGATGACGCCATACTGGCAGCCCATGCGGTTGCTACTCTTATACAGGAACTAGCTATAGCCAAACAACAACAAAATCAAACATTAAACATGGCTGTATCGGGAGGATCGACACCCAAACAATTATTTACCTTACTTACCGGGAATAAATACCGTTTTGCAATTCCCTGGGAAGTTATCCGTTTTTTCTGGGTAGATGAAAGATGCGTAGAACCAGCTCATCCTGAAAGCAATTTCGGTATGACTTACGATGCTTTATTGCAATATGCTTTTGTTCCTGCCCAACATATCTTCAGAATAAAAGGAGAAGACATTCCGGCAAATGAAGCCGTCAGATATGCAAATCTCCTTAGAGAAGAATTACCGGCAAGAAAGGGGGTGCCTGTATTCGACATTATTTTATTGGGGATTGGTGATGACGGTCATACTGCATCCATTTTTCCGGATAACATGGCACTACTCAATTCTGAAAAACTGGTCGATACAGCGACACACCCTGTAAGTGGGCAAAAAAGAATTACCCTGACCGGCAAAACAATTAACAATGCCGATCAGGTTGTCTTCTTAGTTACCGGAAAAAATAAGTCCGGAATTATTCGTGAAATTACCCGGGAAACTTCTGATGCCTTGAAATATCCGGCTTTTCACGTGGGAAACTACGTCGGTGAAGCAGCACTATATCTCGATGCTGCCGCAGCGACTGAAATTTAATTTTTTACAATTTCCATTGTATCGGAAGCAATCATATATTCCTCGTCAGTAGGAATAACGACTACTTTTACGGTTGAATCGGGCGTACTCAACAGAACTTCATTCCCTTTAGAATTTGCATTCAACGTTTCATCTATTTTCAGCCCCATATAACTAAAACTCCTGCATACCTTCTCGCGGGTACTTGCCTGGTTCTCTCCTACTCCTCCCGTGAATACAAGGACATCAGCTCCGTTGAGCGCAGCAAAATAAGACCCGATGTATTTAATTATCCTGTATTCATAAATATTCAGTGCTAATATGGCACGTTCGTTCCCCTCGGATATTGCTTTTTCAATATCACGCATATCCGAAGATACACCGGATACTCCCAATACCCCGCTGTGCTTATTAAACAAAGTAGAAACAGAAGAAGAATTTATCATTTCTTTCTCCATCAGAAAAGTAACCACACCCAGATCTACATCTCCGGAACGGGTACCCATCATCAATCCTTCTATAGGCGTAAAGCCCATGGACGTGTCTATCGACTTACCATCCTTAATGGCTGTAATAGAAGCGCCGTTGCCAATATGTGCTGTTATTATCTTGGTTTTTTGAACATCCAGTCCAAGAAACTCACAGGCACGACGGGAGACATAACGATGACTGGTCCCGTGAAAGCCATAACGACGAATACCGTATTTCTGATATAACGCATAAGGAATTCCATACATATAAGCATAGTCAGGCATTGTCTGGTGGAATGCTGTATCAAAAACCGCAACCTGAGGAACATCAGGCAAAAGTTCACTGATGGCACGAATACCGGCTAAATTTGGCGGATTATGCAAAGGAGCAATCTCAATGCATTCTTCAATTTTTTTGATAACCTCGTCGTTGATAAGGACACTTGAATTAAACTTTTCTCCTCCATGTACAACGCGGTGTCCTACCGCATTAATTTCTTCTATTGATTCAATGGCTCCATACTTCTTACTTGTCAGCACGCCCAATATATATTCAATGGCAACCTGATGTTCCAGAATTTCTCCTTCAAGCATAACTTTCTGGCCGTCCTTTCGGGTATGCTTGAGAAATGAGCCTTTCATTCCCAGCTTTTCGACTCCTCCCGAACCAAGCACTTCGTTGGTAGTCATATCAAGTAACTTGTATTTTACTGATGAGCTACCACAATTTAATACTAAAATTTTCATATGAATCTCCTCCTTATTTTACAAGATTACCTGATTCGTCATATACGTAAAATCCTTTTCCGGTACTTACCCCGTAATTTTTTGCCCGTACCATTCGTAATAAAACAGGCGACGGCTTATACTTGATATTACCATACTCCTCGTACAGGTTATTCAGTAACTTCACAATTTTCTCAATGCCCATATTATCTGCTGTCCGGAAAACTCCCTGACTATGACCATAACCGACTGTAAGGACTTTGTCTATATCTTCTACATTCGAAATGCCTTCCATCAAAATTTGACAGGCTTCGTTGAGTTGTGTAAGAAATAAACGTATGCTGACCAAGCCGGATGACTCCATCACCGAAATATACTGATGGTTAATCATACGTGCAAACTTACTGACTTTATCGAAAGTTTCCTGAGAAGTATGCAGACCCGATACAATTTCGAGAATTTGTGAACCCGGAGTATTAATCATAAAATGCACACCAATGCACCTTTCCGGATATTTCAGTTCAGAAGCAAGTTCGGTTACAACTACAGTTGTGACATTCGATGCTATTACTGCATCGGGTTCAAGTACTTGTTCGAGTTGCTGGAATACTTTTTTCCTTTCATCTACTTGTCGCTCGCCAGTCTGATTATTATAACGGATTGCCTCGATTACAAAGTCACAATGTTGAAAATCTACATAGGAGGTTGTCCCTTGCACACGTGAAAGAATAGCCTTTTTTTCATTTAAAGTTAGTCCCCAATTGGTAATTTTCTGATCTAATTTAGCCTCTATTCTGCTGAAAGCATTCGCAATTTTCTCTTTATTGGGTTCTAAAAACACTACCTCCATTCCATTCAAAGCGGCAGTGGTTGCTATTTCACTTCCTTCGATTCCACAACCAACAACGCCTATGCGCGAAAACAGGGTTCTCTTCCTGTTTCGCTTACTCAGCCCATACCGTTCGATTGGTTCCGTAATTATTTTTGCCATGTTATTATTATATTTTAATTTTTTTTTGATGCTGCCTTACATTTGGGTTCTGAAATCTAAACGGGTTATATAAATTTTATTGCTTCATTGCCTGATTCGACGTGATGGCAATCATTTTTACAATATCGTCAACAGAACATCCTCTTGATAAATCATTGATAGGAGCAGCCATTCCCTGTAGAATCGGCCCTACAGCCTGCGTACCGGAAAAACGTTCTACCATTTTATAGCCAATATTACCTGCCTGCAAATCAGGAAACACCAACACATTCGCTTGTCCCGCTATCTTACTGTCGGGAGCTTTACTTTTTCCCACAGCTGGAACCAAAGCGGCATCTGCTTGCAATTCTCCATCAATTTGCAAAGACGGGAACATTGATTTGGCAAGGGCTGTCGCCTCAACAACTTTATCAACAAGTTCATGCTTTGCACTGCCTTTGGTTGAAAAACTCAACATGGCGACTTTAGGCTCAATTCCGGCAATGGATTTGATTGTTTCAGCTGAAGAAACAGCAATTTCGGCAAGTTCTTTTGCTGATGGATTCGGGTTCACTGCACAATCGGCAAAAAGAAGTAAACCGTTTTCTCCATATTGTGGAGTAGGAGTAAACATTAGAAAAGCGCCGGATACAACAGAGATTCCGGGTCTTGTTTTCACAATTTGAAAAGCGGGTCGCAACACATCTCCCGTGGTATTTTGCGCCCCTGCAAGTTCTCCGTCAGCATCGCCGTTTTTAATCATCAGACATGCCAGATACAAGGGATTTTTTGCGAATTTCTCAGCTTCCTCCATGGTCATACCTTTGTTTTTACGCACTTCATACAACAGGTTTGCATATTTACCCATATGGTTGTCCAATTCGGGATCAACAATCACAGCTTCTGCAATGTAATCTAACTTTTCAGTTTTTGCTAAAGAGTTTATTTCCTGCCTGTTTCCTATCAGGATTATTTTTGCTGCTTTATTTTTTAAAACAATATCTGCAGCTCTGAGGATGCGTATTTCAGTTCCTTCCGGAAGGACAATCCGCTGTGGATTGGCTTTAGCACGCTCCATGATCTGGTTCAGTAAGTTCATTTTTTTTATAATGATAATTTGTCTGTTGATATAACGTTTTTTACCCGAACTTCGTTCCGGAAAACACTACAAAAGTACAAATATTTTGTAGAATTGCAATGTGGAGATTGCAAAACGTGCTAATTATTTATTTTATTGATATATTACAGCACCATAATATGCTCTTTTTTAGAACTTGAAGCGAACCTGCAGCTTTATTTCTGTTTTTCTGTTTTCCTGAATCATTTCATAACCACTTCCTATTGTTTCTCTCCCATCAGTATAAAGCAGTTGAGAAAATTTCAGCCAGCAACTCAACGCCGAAGTTACATCATAACGCAGATTAACATAATAACGGCTTCCTGCTCCTGAAAAAGCGGGAATACTAAATGCATACAGTATATCCTTTTCATAAATGTATATACGGTTATCATAATTCTCTGCATCAAAAAACAGATAGCTGAAATCCAGCTTCAAAGGAATTTTACTGAAATTTACACTCACTTCCTGAAGCGCAGCCAAACCGAAAGTACTTGTCTCCAAACCCCCGGAAACAACATTAGCATCCACCTGTTGTTTAAATTTCAGATTCCCTGTTTCATAAACCGACTGAAAACGAAGAGAGGTTTTTTGGTTCAGGGATATCTCCGGTATAACCTGCGATGAACCCGACTTGTTTGCTCCGTATTGTTTGTGTTTTGCCCTGATAAAGAGGCTTAACTTACGAACCGGGGTATAGTTTAACTGCAAAAAGAGATCTGTCCCAAACGAAGGAAAATCTATCCCATAACGCAACCATGGAAAACGGTAACTATCAGCATAGAAAGCAATCTTCCATTTTTTTGCGGGCAACACTTCAGCTCCCAAATACACACCTTGTTCATTCCCGGTTCCAGAGCCCTCAGAAAAAGGAGATGCAAAAAAGGAATTGTATTCAGGAGCATAATAGCGGTACAACAAAGCTAAATTTACTCTTGACAGAGGAGAACAAGTCATACCGGTAATAATGGCCGGATGTTTCATATCAGTAAAAGCTGTTTCTCCAAAAAAATTAAACTTATTCAACCTGAAACGATAATTTATACCTGTAACCCATTGCCTGTCTCCTTGAAAATAAAATAAACTATATGGATGTGTTTCAGGAATCAGTTCTTTGTCAAGTCTCATCACCAGAGAACTAAGCCCGATTTGAAACCACATTCCCTTATAAATAGCATTACCCCCCGCGACCTGTTGCCTGACAGTCCTTCTTTTCTCAATTTCCGTGCTCGTCCTGTGATATCCTGTTTGATAAAAACCAGAAAAAACATTCTCCTGCACACTCCCGTCCACATATTTTCTGGAACAAAACATATGCAGGTTCAACTTCCGGTGTTGCAACGTTAAAGCCAATCCTCTCTGATAGTTATATTCATTAGTTGAGCCATATCTTTTAAATCCGGAACTCAGGTTACACACCTTGGTTGGCATGGATGATTTTCCTGTATTAAATGCCTGCCAAATAACAAGTCCCTGTCCAAAACCCACCTGATAATCTCCTAAAATTAAATTTTTTATCAACCCGATATCTTTTGCCTGAACCGAGACCGAAATAAAATCACAGCCTTTGTGCATTTTACCCCAGAATTGTTCTCCCGCGTCTTTTTCTGTTGTGAAATTTACAAATAACCTGTCTTTATAATCAAAACGGTATTTTAATTGATGATACAGTTTGTTTCCACGATAGGCCGAATTATGGGCTCCATCTTTGATATATCCTTTTTTCTGTTCAGGTACCAGATCAAAACGTGTTTGTATTTCATGCTTCCCAAATTTGAAGGCTTTCTTCAGGTTTATCTTTTCCTGTGTCGCTTTACTTTTTGAAATCGTCACAAAAGGCAGCATCCTCCGGATATCTGTCATATCCAACCCCTCAACCAACAATAGTTCATAAATGGATAAAAACTCTCCTGCCTTATATCTGTAGTATAAGATATTCTCAATTTGTATATCAGAAAGAAACATCATTTTTTCTATATCTTCCCTTTCGGCAGAATTCAAATCAATCGGATGCTGACTTAAAAAAGCAAGCTCTTCATAAAACCCATCAAAATCAAGTTCAGCTCCCGATTCTTCATTATATTGTTCAAATACATCTGCAATAAACTGGTCAATAGAGATGTTTGCTGCAAGATGTTGAGCCATCAAAAAAGCACAAAAAAAACAACATAACAACAGCGATATTAATAATTTTCTCATACAATCAGGTAACATAATTCAGGGATACGATTGTTTTATTTTTTGTTGAAGGACAACTGAAGCTGTACAATGGTAGTTAGTCCCATTAAGGGATGCAACTCCCCAACCAAATCGATAGTAAAATAACTGATACCAAAACCAACACCCAAACAAGGGACCAAAAACCCCGCAGCATAAACACCCAACTGGAATCTCGTATGGCTTGTCATAGCATAATCGAACCCGGTAGCAACACGGTAATTACTGCTAAGTTCTTTATCTGCCTGAAACCGCCAACTGAAAGCCTGCGAGAAATCATATGCGCATCCAAGACTAAAAACCGAAGGCACAAATTTTGTTGCTAACTCCCCCTTTATATGAGCGCCAAAGGGATTAAAGACATGAAACCCGATTAGAAAATGATCTTCAATTGGAATATTGAGTCCGATTTGCGGATATACAGTTGCATGGTAACTGTTTGAAGAAGCAAAATACGCCGTATGATAATTGAACTGCATCCCCAAACTGAATTTTCCAGAAAAATCGCGGGAAAAAGCCATCCCCATCATGATTTCATGGTATAGCGAAAATCCGTGGTGAGCAAACGAGAATCCACAAATAAATTGCTTTGTGGGATAAATGGCTAAAAAACTTTTTGTGGCAAGCTCTGTTATAATATAGCGGTTCTCAAAAGAACAAACAATCTGAGGCATAGTGCTTGCTGAAAAAGACGCAGGATTGTGAAAAGGCATACGGTTTTTCACATCAGAAACAGATGTGTTCGCAACAGAGACCGATGAAGGAACTGGATAAGCAATCTGATCAAACAAAGCAGAAAAAGGCAATAATGCCATCAGGAAAAAGAAAATTCTTTTCATGAATGTAAGGTTTCGGGTAAAATAATTTGCAAACAAGCACGTCTCAAAAATATCAAACATCAGAGAAAAAAACAAAATTTTACACGATAATTTGGATATAATCACATCTTTTAATTTTAGTGATAACTCTCCAATATTTGACTGTTATATGCAAATAGGATAGTATTGTTTTTTTAATTCAAAATTCATACATTTGCAGCGATGAATAGAAAGCTCAACATATTGATATTAATGGTTTTCATGAGCGGGTTGATCATTCAGTTATCCGCACAGCCAACCCAAGAAGCATTACTGCCTGGAAGTCAAAGACTTGCGGTACAGATTTTGGGTAACGATACTGTTTACCTGGCATTTCTGAGAGACATCTATGTGTTTCCTAAAATGAAGTTCAAAAGCAAACGTCAGGAAGAGTTTTATTGGCGTACTGTCCGGGATGTAAAGAAGGCGTTACCTTATGCCAAAATTGTAAGTTCTGAATTAATCCGCGTAAACACATTACTGGGGGATATCAACAAAGAAAATGAACGCAAAAGATACCTCGCGCGTTATGAGAAGGAAATTTTTAAACGATATGAGCCTGAACTTCGAAAACTAACTCTCAACCAGGGCAGATTGCTTCTTAAACTGATTGACAGGGAATGCAATTCCACTTCATATGATTTGATTAAAAACTATCGCGGAAGTGTTTCTGCATTTTTCTGGCAGGGAGTTGCACGAATTTTCGGTTCTAATTTAAAATCTGAATATGACTCAAAAGGAAATGACAAAATTGTGGAAAGAGTCATTCTCCTCGTTGAAGCAGGACAATTATGATTATTAATTTTTTTATTTCTACCTATGAAGAAAAATCTGATTTATTTGTTTAAAAACCTTTTCATCCGGTCTTTTGATGATGACCTTACTGACTCTCAAAAAAACATTGTACGCGCAGAAGTTAAAGCCAGAAAAAAAAACATCACAGAATCATTTAAAAAAGAACAAGCCACGGCTGTTTATGGCAAAATTGAACAGATGCCTGAATTTATAAAAGCCAAAACCGTGCTCATGTATTGGTCTGTTTCAGATGAATTACCGACACATCATTTCATCCGAAAATGGTGTCATGCTAAAAACATTCTGCTTCCAGTAGTAAAAGGAGAGCACATGACTATCAGGCCTTTTATATCTGAAGAAATGCTTGTACAGGGAAACTTCAGGATTATGGAACCTAAATCGGGGCACGATTACCTGAAAGCTGTTGATTTGGTAATCGTTCCCGGAATCGCATTCGACCGGAAAAAAAGAAGAATTGGAAGGGGAAAGGGGTACTACGACAAGTACTTAAAAAGCAAAAGCATAATAAAATGGGGAATCGGTTTTGATTTTCAGCTTTACGAAAGTATTCCTTCTGCCTCTTTTGATATTAAAATGGATAGGATTATCACTCCCTCTGAGACGATTTGGTAAGTTCGGGTTCCCCTTTGCGGTAATAATACACAAGCCCATATTCACGACAATTTTCCAACTTGTCATAAGGCTCCATGCCATTGAAATAGGATTCAACCTGGTTCCAGATATCCAGGATGATTTCATCACCTTTGGTTCGTAGATTAACAAGCTCTTCCCATTGACGGGTTGTTGAGTTCTGATAAATTTTCTGGGTGGATTTATATTCCTTGAAAATCTCATAATGAACTTTAACTTTGGCTATGGCAGGATTGTAAATAGGCAATCCTCCGTTCCGGATGCGTTCATTTTCTCCGTCAATGATGCATTTGCCCCAGAGCAAGAGAGCTGACTCTGTACTTAAATCAGGTACGTTATGCACCTCCGGATCCAACTGATAGAAAAGTTTATGCTCCTTTTTTATGTCGCCTCTAATCACCGAAAGATTGAAAACCTGAATAAAATGAGAAATATACAGCCGCGCATTGTGAATAATTTGCTGATACCTTTTGTTGGCGTTTACCTGATTTTCGAGTGTTTGCTGATATTGTAACTGCTGTTTTTCAAATACCGAAAGAAAATTCTTTGCCTCAAGAATGGTCTTGAATGCGACAACATGGTTATTGTATCCTGATTTATCTTCTTTCTGAATGGCGGAACGAAGCGCTCTTAATCTCGATTGGTCAGTATTAGGTAAACGACGGTATGGCATGAAAAAATTAAACTGTAATATGTGTTATTCCTCAATAAAAAATCATACACTTGCAAAGATAAAAAAATTAATCGTTTCTAAACATTAATTTTTCAGCTAATTTTCTCAATTCCTGCTTTTTATTTGTTGGTACACTGACTTTTTCAAGAAATGCGATGGCCTTTTCATAATATGAACTCATAGCGTCTTCGCATATTTTTCTGACTCCCAGCCGATTATAAATCCCGGTCACCTCCCGGATCTTTTTTCCCGGATCAGGTGTAGGTTCATTCAGCCAGTAATGCAGTTTTGTCTTTATATCTTCCTGAGCCGCTTTTTGGGCATGAATAAGCAGATAAGTCTTTTTATTGCACAAGATATCTCCCCCAACCTGCTTTCCGAAAATTTCGGTGTTTCCATACACATCCAACAAGTCGTCTTTGAGTTGAAAAGCCAATCCGATATTGATTCCGAAATCATATAAATGCTGTGCATCTTCTTCAGATGCACCTCCGATGATGGCTCCTGTTTTCAGGGAACATCCCAGCAATACTGCCGTTTTAAGCCGGATCATTTCAAGATATTCTTCCGGCAATACATCGTCTCGTTGTTCAAACTCCATGTCATACTGTTGACCTTCACATATCTCAGCAGCCGTTTTGGTAAATAAATCCAAAACTTTTTTCAGATGTTGAGACGGAGTTTCCAGAAGTTGCTCATACGCTATGATTTGCATCACATCTCCTGAAAGAATGGCCGTATTTTCATCCCATTTTACATGTACGGTAGGCTTTCCCCTCCGGATGGTTGCCTTATCCATGATATCATCGTGCAACAGGGTAAAATTATGAAACACTTCGATGCCAATAGCTGGTTTGAGGGCAAGTTCGATATTTTCAGAAAATAAATTACAAGCCATCAGGGTTAAAGCAGGACGAATCCGCTTTCCTCCCTGTCCCATCGTATAGGCAATAGGATCATAAAGCCCCCCTGGTTCCTTCTGCCATTTTGTTTGCTGAATAGCGGAGTTAACCAACGCAGATATTTTTTCAAAACTATTCATGAGCACTTATTTTCGATGGATTAGTTCATTTTCGATGATATCCGTCAACACATCCTTCATTTCCAATCCGGCTGCCCGAACCTGCTGGGGAATGAAACTGGTTGGCGTCATACCGGGCGTTGTGTTGACTTCCAGCAGATTGATTACCTCTCCTTCGGTAATAATATAATCTATTCTGATGATTCCCTTACATCCCAATATGTCATAAATTGCGGAAGTAAGGTGCTGAATTCTTTCTGTCAGTTCTTTGCTGATGCGAGCGGGTGTTATCTCGTCAACCTGACCTTTGTACTTAGCGTCAAAGTCAAAAAATTCATTGTGAGGAACCACTTCGGTAACAGGCAAAACAACCGACTTACTTTTGATTTTATAAATTCCGCAAGTAACCTCTGTTCCCTGCATGAAAGCCTCAATCATCACTTGATTTCCTTCTTTGAAAGCTTTCTCTATGGCCGGTTGAACATCTTCTTTCGATTTAACTTTAGTCACGCCAAAACTACTGCCACCTACATTGGGTTTAACAAAACACGGAAAGCCGATTTTCTCAGCTACCTCGTCGGCACTGATTGTTTGTCCGATCCGCAATAAAACAGCCTCAGAAACTTTCAGACCAAAATTTTTCAGATACTGATTACAGGTGAATTTATTAAACGTAAGTGCCGACGCCAGCACCCCGCAAGTAGAATATGGAAGTCCGATTAATTCAAAATAACCTTGTAAAATACCATCTTCACCTGGTGTGCCATGTATGGTGATATAAGCAAAATCAAATTTAACTTTTTTGTTTTCACAGGTAAAACTAAAATCTTTTCTATCAATTTCTGCTTTTTCATTTTCTGAAATATCCACAAGCCACGCCTGTTTTGTTAGGGTTACCTGATATAAATTATACCGATTTTTATCCATAAACGAAAGCAATCCGGCTGCGCTTTTCAGCGATACAACAACTTCAGAGGAATCTCCTCCCGCAACAATCGCGATAGTGGGTTTCATTTTATTATAAATTCAAATGGGTTTGGGCATATTCACGCCACATGTCAATTAATTTATGAAAATCTTCTGGTATTTCACTTTCAAAATCCATGTATTCTTGTGTTCGGGGATGTACAAATCCAAGAGTTTTGGCATGCAGCGCCTGTCGTGGACAAATATAAAAGCAGTTCTTCACAAACAGCTTGTAATAGGCCGAACTGGTCCCTTTCAGTATTACATTTCCGCCATATCGCTCATCGTTAAACAATGTATGACCGATGTGTTTCATGTGCACCCGGATCTGATGCGTTCTGCCGGTTTCGAGACGACATTCAACCAGGGTAGCATAACCGAATCGCTCTAATACCTTGTAATGCGTAATAGCGAATTTGGCATACGGATTCTCTCCTTCCGGAAAGACTGTAAAACGCATCCTGTCACTCGGGTCCCTTGCCAGATCACCGGTGATGGTGCCTTCATCATCCTTGACATTCCCCCAGACCAAGGCATAATACCGGCGTTTCGTTGTTTTTTCAAAAAATTGCTTTCCCAGGTGTTGCTTGGCTTCTTCTGTCTTGGCAATCAACAACAATCCTGATGTATCCTTGTCGATGCGATGCACTAATCCCAACCTGGAATCATTCGGATCAAAATCTTTATTATCTCTTAAATGATAAGCAATCGCGTTTAATAAAGTGCCGTCGTAATTTCCGAATCCGGGATGCACTACCAGACCGGGCTGTTTATTAACAAGTATGATATCATCATCTTCATACACAATATCGATGGGGATATCTTGTGGAACAATGATGTATTCTGAAGGAGGATAAGCTAATACTATGGTAATCACATCGCCGGGTTTTACCCTGTAACTGGATTTTACTGGTTTTTCGTTTACCCGGATATTGCCGGCATCTGCAGCTTCCTGAATGCGGTTTCTGGAAATGCTGGCCATAATATTAACCAGATACTTATCTATCCGCATCATGCTCTGACCTTTGTCAACCACAAAGCGGTAATGTTCAAAAAGCTCCTGCTCGGGAACTACCTCATCATCTTCAATTTCTTCTAAATATTCTTCTTCCAATTTCAATTTCCTCCTGTTTAGAAAAATTCTTCTTCCTCAAATTGATTATTGAATGACCGTTCAATTAAATCTTTGTCCTTAGTAAGCCATATATTAATACGGGTGCCATCCGGTATTTTTTGTCCGGCAAGCGGAGTTTGCCGGTATATCATATATTGATCTTCATCTTCAACAGGAGGTGTATCATAATTGACTGCTCCAATGATAAATGAAGATGCAAATGCTTCATTTCTTGCATCTGTAAAAGTTTTTCCAATCAAATTGGGAATAATTGAGATTTCCTCTCCTACTCCGCTGCCGACTACCAATACAACAGCACTACCTTCCGGTACACGGGTGCCTGCTTCAATATGCTGACCATTATAACTTACATCGATAACGAGGTCTTTAAACTCTGATGGCCTATGCACTACGCCAGAAACCTTCAGACCAAGAGATTTTATCAATGCGTCTGCCTGTCTGAATGAAACATCATTAACTTCCGGAAAAGGAACCATTTTCACCTGACGCTTATTCAGAATCAGGTAAATTGATCTATTTTTTTTAACGGAAGAACTGGCCGGAGGAATTTGCTCCACAATTGTTCCAAGGGCTTTATCCTTTACATAAACCGAGTCGATTACCTGAGTATATAAATCATAATTTTCAAGCAGATTCTGAGCTTCTTCTATATACAAACCCTGCAGATCCGGGACAGTAACCGATTCTCCATGATGCGTGTATTGATCAATCAGAATCAGGGTTATCCAGGCCAGTGTGACAAGAATAACAATTGCCAGCAAAATTCGCTTCACAATAAAACCTGCGAGGCTTTCTTTCCAGAAGGTCTTAAAATCCATGGTGGTTATTTATAAAAAATTGTCGTTCGGCTATACTACTAATTAAACAAAAACAACTGCCAAAATTAATGAAATTATCTTATTATCAATAATAACAAAGCCTATAAAAACAAAAAAAGTAAAAAGGGAGGAGATTGCTAAATTTTTGAAACATGCTTTCAACATACCAATTTAAACTTCAATACCCTCTTCATCAAAAGCGTAATCCATGATTCCCGGATAGAAAAAGTTGAAAATCTCATAACGCGACAAGTCTGATATCCGGACAAATTAGTAGATGAACCTGCAAAAGGTCACAGATGTAGAAAAAATTAAGAGCCACCTCATCAGTGATCTGCCCCCAAAAAGTTGGACGGATTAATAATTAAAATTTATGAGGACTGAGTTCGGAACATAACCGGACTTAGTCCTTTTAGTTTGTTTTTGATTCTGA
>Ga0265294_10003901_pt1 | contig 18797 bp, 17 predicted proteins | sample MunlanPumphouse3_FD_192504 | JGI IMG/M metagenome (GOLD analysis project Ga0265294, IMG submission 192504) | Groundwater microbial communities from a municipal landfill in Southern Ontario, Canada - Pumphouse #3 | ecosystem: Environmental > Aquatic > Deep subsurface > Groundwater | place...
ATTCGCGCAATTATGCGCGTAAGCAATTGAGTTGGTTTAATCGAGATAAGGATATATATTGGATAGATCTTTCAGATGAATCTGTGGATGTGAAGGAGGTGATTGTGGAAAGAGTGAAGATGTGGTGATGTGTTGATGTGAAGATGTGGTGATGTGAAGGAAGATGTGGTGATGTGAAGGAGGAGTGGTAAATGGCAATAAAATGAACAGCGAAAACATAATGAACAGTTCACTTTTCTATTTGTTTATTATACGTGATAAAAGCATTTTAAATTAGCACTAAAAGGACGTTACAACAATGAAACCATCATATCTACCCATAGACCCCGATTTTTTCGAATTGTTCGAAAAAGAAAAAGAGAAAGATTCAGTAAGAGTCGTTTACTTTGGAGAAGGCACGAACTTGGAGGAGGTGAATGGTAAGTTAGAATCGGTAAATAAAAGAGCGGGAAACGAATACTTTATGAGATTCAGAACCGGTGATGAGGTACGTGTGGATCGCATTATTACTTATAACGGAAAACCAGGTCCGGCTTTTGATGAATATGATGCTTATGCATTGGAGTGTTTATCGTGTAAAGCTGGTTATGAAGAGTAAATCGGATAAATATAATATATTAATAAGATCACGTTTTTTTCTCGCAAAAATGTAAATGTCAAGATTGTAACACAAATATTTACAGCGATTTATATGACGTATTGCAAAATATAATCTGACAGTTTTATCAATAAAATCTTAGCACACTTTTTTTTTAACAAAAAAAAGGAAATTACGAATATCGTATAATTCGACAATAGAAATACAATCTTAACTCAATCAAATTGAACTGATTTTTTATCATAAAACACAAAACAGTTATCTTTACATTTAAAAAAAATAATAAGTTAATCATCTCATGGCTCTAAGGCAAGAACAACATTTAAAACAAACACAACGATTATCGCCGCTTCAAATGCAGGTGATAAAGCTTATCGAGCTCAACTCCATTGAATTGGAAGATAAAATTAAACAAGAACTTGAGGAAAATCCGGCTCTCGATGAAGCTATAGAGAAAGACGAAATCGATGATGCAATAAAAAATGAAGAAGATGAATATGCGGAACCCCTTTCTGAAGAGGAGATTGTAAAAGGAGATTATATGTCGGAAGAAGAGATGCCTGATTTTCGTTTAAGTTCGGGAGGTGGAACTTCGTTCGAACAATTTAAAACTGATTTTGCATTTTCGGGAGATTATTCGTTACACCAATCGTTGTTGGATCAAATTAATTTACGCAAACTAAGTGATACCGAAAAAAAGATTGCTGAGTACATTATTGGAAATTTAGATGAAAATGGATATCTAGAAAGCTCACTTCGATCAATTTCTGACGATCTCATTTTTCAACTCAATATTGATACAACACCTGAACGTATTAAAAAAGTATTGAAAGAAATACAGGATTTAGAGCCTGCAGGTGTAGGAGCGCGCAATTTGCAAGAGTGTTTGCTGTTGCAATTAAGGAAGAAAAAACAAAAGGATACAATACGAAATGCTATTTATATACTGGAAGAGCTGTTTGATGAATTCACAAAAAAGCATTACGATAAAATAAAACGTCAGCTAAATGTGGATTATGATGATTTGCGCGATGCTATTGATGCTATTATTTCGCTGAATCCAAAACCGGGAAATACGTGGGGCGATTCTATGGAAATGGCAATGGCCAATATTACGCCCGATTTTATTGTTGAAATAGACGGTCAGGAAATAACTATGTGGCTCAACAACCGCAATATTCCTCCATTGAGAGTTAATCGGGGTTTCTCTGAAATGATGAAAGGATATTCAGAGAACAAAGAAAGCATGTCGCGCGACAACAAGCAAGCTTTGCTTTTTATGAAGCAAAAAGTAGATTCTGCGCGGTGGTTTATCGATGCCATCAAACAACGTCAAAATACTTTACAATTAACCATGGAGGCAATTATCGACCTACAATATGATTTTTTTATTACAGGTGATGAATCTACATTAAAACCGATGATATTGAAAGACGTTGCCGAAAAAACCGGATTCGATATTTCAACCATTTCCCGCGTAAGCAATAGTAAATATGTGCAGACGCACGCCGGCATATTTCCCTTAAAATTCTTTTTCTCAGAAGCGATGCAAACCGATAGTGGTGAAGATATATCATCGCGCGAGGTAAAAATAATTTTAAAAGAAAAGATAGAGAACGAAAATCCATTGAAACCACTAACAGACGAAGAAGCAACAAAAATGTTAAACGAGAGAGGATATGTGATAGCCCGACGCACTGTTGCAAAATATAGAGAACAATTAGGTATTCCGGTAGCACGATTAAGAAAAAAATTATAACTTTGGGGTTGAAAAAAATCAGATGAAAATATACGCCCAATTTATATCAAGCATTTTCCAACCTCTTTTAATGCCCATTTACAGTGTGGCATTATTATTTATATACACACATTTTAGATTTATCTATGCGACTCAGTTTTTTAACATAATCATACCCACTGCTTTATTCACTTTTGTAGTGCCGGGATTTTTAATCTATTTGATGTTCCGATTAAATGTCATCTCAGATCTTTCGCTTCTGAAGCGAAAGGACAGGTTTGCTCCATATGCCATCACGATATTGTGTTTCGGCTTTTTGATCTATCATTTTTACACTTCAGGGCTACCTTTGTGGTTTTTGATGATGCTGATAGCACCTATCATAACAATGGCTGTAGCAAGCATTATCACACTGTGGTGGAAAATAAGTGCTCACATGTTTGGTATTTCCAGTCTTGTTGGAGGAGTTATGTCGATTTGCTATTTTGTGGAAAAATCCAATCCATATCTTCTTTTTATGCTTTTGTTTGTATTGTCGGGGATGGTTGGTGTTTCACGGCTTATACTGCGCAGACACACACCTAATCAGGTGTATGCCGGGTTTGTATTAGGCTTTGTTGTGTCATTTACGTCTGTTTGGATAGGTTCGTAAAAAAGATGTATAGAATTATAGAATAAATCACTATATTTACAATTCCGAAAAGTATTAATTTTTAAACATTAAAACAATGAATTTTCCTGAAAATTTAAAGTATTCAAAAGACCATGAATGGATTCGTGTTGAAAATAACGAAGCTGTGATAGGTATTACCGATTTTGCTCAAAGCGAACTGGGCGAAATTGTGTATGTGGATGTTACAAGTGAAGGTGAAACCATAGACAAAAACGAAGTTTTTGGTAGCATCGAGGCTGTAAAAACTGTTTCAGATCTTATTATGCCCGTAACAGGTGAAGTTTTGGAACTAAATCCCGAACTGGATGATGCTCCCGAACTTGTGAACACAGATCCTTATGGCAATGGATGGATTATTAAAATAACCATGAAGGACGAAAAAGATTTAGATGATTTGCTCGATGCAAAGGCATATAAAGAGTTAATAGGGAAATAGGAACTTCCTTTTTTTTATCAAAGACTCTAAAGCAATAATTTGCCGGCAGACATAAGTAATCACAGAGATGTCTAAAAAGTAATCGGAGAAAACGATAGTCTTTTTAGGCATTTTTTTTTAAGTTGTCTTTGCCCTTTTCTTATTAAAGACTCAATAAACAATCGTTTTCTGACAGACAGTAAGTAAAGAATATGTGTAATGTTGTTGATCTTCGCAGATCTGTTTCTGTGTAAAACTGAAATATCTGCGAGAAATTTATCATTCATCCATTTTCCACTTTTCTTAACCCATATGATTGGTAAATTACCGGAATATGATTATTTTTGAAATCTGCTTTTTATTTCGATAAAAAAAACCTGAATCAAAAAGAAGTAAGATTAATAACATCGACAATAGATAATAACTATGAAGCCATTAGTAAGTATCATCATGGGTAGCACATCGGATTATCCGGTGATGGAAAAAGCGGCCAAGTTTTTAGACGAAATGGATATACCGTTCGAAATAAATGCTTTATCAGCACATCGAACGCCGGAAGAGGTGGAAATATTTGCGAAAAACGCACACTCCAATAAGATAAAAGTAATTATTGCTGCTGCAGGTATGGCTGCACATCTGCCCGGAGTAATTGCTTCCATGACCTCCATTCCTGTTATTGGAGTTCCCATAAATGCTACGTTGCACGGATTGGATGCTCTTTTGGCAATTGTTCAAATGCCTCCCGGCATACCTGTTGCTACGGTGGGAATTAATGGAGCACTGAATGCCGGTATATTGGCACTTCAAATTTTGGCTACTGACAACCCTGAGTATCAATTGAAACTAATCAATTACAAAGAGGGATTGAAAGATAAAATTACGCAAGCCAATCAGGATTTATCTGAAATAAAATTTAAAAACAAAACAAATTGATTACAAGTAACATACCGATGAATCTTGAAGAGATGAGATCTATTCTCGAATTCGAAGCAGAAGCAATTCGCAATATTCCTGTTTCCGAAAACTACAACAAAGTGGTAGATATTATTGTGGAACAAGTGCATAACCAAAATGGCAAACTTGTGATTAGTGGAATGGGCAAGGCGGGACAGGTGGGACAAAACCTGGCAACAACATTTTGCTCCACCGGTACGCCATCCATATTTCTACATCCAAGCGAAGCACAGCACGGCGATTTGGGAATTTTGCAACGTAACGATGCGTTGCTGTTGATAACCAACTCGGGTAAAACACGTGAAATAATTGAGTTGTTAGATTTGGCACGCAATATCTATTCTTCCATTCCCATCATCGTTATTACCGGCAACACGGATAGCTTTCTTGCAAACGAAGCTGATGTTTGTCTCTTTACGGGTCATCCTGACGAAGTGTGTCCTTTGAAACTTACTCCCACAACTTCTATTACGGTGATGACTGTTATTGGAGATTTGCTGGTTATAAATACTATGAAACGTATCAACTTCAATGAAAAGGAGTATGCTAAAAGGCATCACGGCGGATATTTGGGCGATATGTCGCGATCGCGAAGTGTTTAACTATTTGTTTTTCTTATCAGAGATTCAAGAAGAGAACGTTTTTTGGCAATCGCTACTCAATAAAAATATTTATTCTAAAAAAAGAAAAGAAACACGTTTTTATAATTTGACTTTATGAGGTGTTTTAATGTCAGAGCAATACTATTAAGCCATTTTAAACATTGAATTTGGACCAAAACTTTTATGCAGGTGTCACAATCTGCAACCCTACCAATGAAATAACCAATGTGGAAAGAAAGATCATTCGCCACATGGTTACAGGTTCGGCAAAAATGAGGATACCAAAAACAACACTACAAACGGCTCCAATACCTGCCCAAACTGCGTACGCCGTGCCCACGGGAATAGGTCTGGCACCTCCCATCGATCTGTAGAGCAAATACATACTAATACTAACGCATATGGCAAATGAAGCAAGCCACATCCATTTTTCTTTTCCCAAAGAATCTTGTGCTTTGCCCAAACTTATTGCAAATCCGGCTTCAAACACGCCACCAATTATCAGAAGAACCCAATTAATACTCATTTTTTGTTATACCGTTTTTTAAGTTATTTGATTATTCAAATTTGATTGATTTGGCAGGCGATATTTTTGCAATTAAGTAGGAGGGACCAATCATCATTAGTAAAGAAATTAGTAATGTGCCTGCATTTATTATTAAAATAATCCATAAGTTTATATCGACAGGTACGTGAGCTGTGTAGTAAACTTCGGGATTGAGTTTTATAATATGTAAATATTTTTGTGCGAAACAAAGTATAAGCGCAATAATGTTTCCCCAGAACAGACCTTTCAATATAAGAAACGAGGATAAATAGAGAAATATTTTGCGGATTTTAATATCACGCGTACCCACTGCTTTCAAGATTCCAATCATATTGGTGCGTTCCAGAATAATGATTAACAGGCCGGAAATCATCGTAAACCCGGAGACTATGAGCATCAGAATAATAATAATCCAAACATTCATATCAAGCAGATTGAGCCAATCGAAGATGATAGGATTTATATCTTTTATGGAACGTGTATAAAGTGTGTTTCCTAACCGATCTCGATGAGAGATCATATCAAAAAATAAATCTTGTGTTGTTAAGTCCAACTTGTTGTAATCTTTCACCAACACTTCCAAACCGCTAACAAAATCATCGTCCCATTGGTTTAACCTGGCAAGTAAGTTCATCTCCGTAAGAACGTAGAGTTTGTCGTAATCCTCAAAGTTGGTTTGATAAATGCCGGTTATTTCAAAGCGACGAGCCCGGACGGGTTCTTGCACAAAGTAAGTGGTGAATTTATCGCCCAACTTTAGATGAAGCTTATCGGCAATATCTTTTGAAACAATGGCTTGGTTAATTCCGGAACTGTCATTCGGGTGGATGATATCTCCTTCGACCATATTTTTTTTGAAAAAATCCCAATCGTAATCCTCATTCACGCCTTTTAGAACCACACCTTGAAAGTTTTCGTCTGTTTTTATAATCCCGGGTTTAATAATGTAAGGCTGTACGTGCCTGATTTGCGGATTATTGTTCAGCTTATCAATTAATGTATCCGAAATTGCGATTGGGTTCAATTCATACGAACTGTTATCTTCGAACGACGTTATCTGAATGTGGGAACCGAATCCGATAACTTTTCCACGAATCTCTTTTTTGAAACCTATGACGATGCAAACAGACAGAATCATTACAACCAAGCCAAGGGCAATGCCGGTAACGGCAATAAAGACGGCAGGCGAGGAAACACGTTTCTCGTTTTTTTTCTCGCCTTTGTAGAGTCGTTTTGCAATAAAAAGTTCGGTGTTCATTTATGCGCTTTTGGAATTAATCGCAACAAAGATACTGAATTATATTTTGGTGTTCGTTTCTTTTATCAAAAAGCTCGCTAACAACAACGTTCACTTTCTAAATTTTTATTATACAATAAAAAGCAATGATATCAAATTGCTGTTTCTTATGTACAACAAAATCTTATATCGTGAATACCTCTATCTGAAACAGATAAATAGTCAATCACACTCAAAACTTCAAAATAAGTGACATTATTATCTTGTTCAAAACATTTGTCTCTTTTTGAACAACAGTTGAGATTATAATGCAGATGCTGCGTGTAACTGCTCTATTATGTTAATATCATTAGAAACGAGATTTTGCGTTCTACAATTCGTCGTTAGCATTAGACATAAATCATTGTGTCTCTACTTTAGCACCATTATTTTCTTCTCTCCGATAAAACCACCGGTTTCTCTCTCCCCGTATATTGAATAATTAATAAATCATCATCTTCTTTTATCTCATAGTTTTCTAACCAATAATTGATATTGAATGAAACAGGAAAATAGGCGTACCGGAATTGATGGATATTGAAACCCAATTCTGTTAACAGAGAATTTTGTTCTTTTTTTTCTTGCTCTATGTCAAACAGATCGTGTGGTTTTATTTTGTTGTACGTGTAATAATCTAAATAGATAAACTGCAAAAGAATCTTATTTGAAGCATGGTTTGTTAACGCATATTTATACAAAGCTTCATACATATCCTGTAAGGTGTGTTTGTGGAACTGATAATGCGTATTGAAATATTCACCCAGACCCAATAAAAAATCAAACGTACTTCCATTCATGCTCATATAACGCAATGTATTGAGTGCTCTTTTTTTGTTCCAATAAATATCCAGTGTTTTTTCCACCAACGTAGCTTTTTTCAATTCTTCGGAGCTTATAAATTGACTCTCCATTATTTCATAGGGCGCATTCTCATCAAATTTGTAGCCATACTTTTCATGATTGATACGTAGTGGTGTTCCTTTCAGAAACTTCAAAAAACCTAATTGCAATTCATCCGGATAGAGCGCAAAAGTTTCATCAAAACTATATCTTAAATCATTGAAGTATTCAAAAGGCAAACCAACAATTAAATCGAGGTGCATCTCTATTTTATTTTTTAGTTGATTCACCACATCGCTGGTTTTTGCAAAGTCTTGTTTCCTACCAACTTCTTTGTTGCTCTCCTGATTCACTGTTTGAATCCCAATTTCGAAACGAAACAATCCCGTCGGTACTTTTTCTTGAATGAATCGGATAATATCGCGATGAATAATATCTGCAGTTATTTCAAATTGAAAAACATTGTCCGGTTGGTGATTGTCCAATATGAATTGGAACAGATCGATGGTGAAATCTTTTTTCAAATTGAATGTTCGATCTAAAAACTTGATGGTTCTGCCTCGCTCCATCAGGTACTTTAAGTTTTGTTTCACTGTATCCACAGGCAAATCGCGTACATTATTATCCAGGCTCGCCAAACAATATTCACATTTGTAAGGACAGCCTCGGCTGGTTTCAATGTAGCAAACTTTGTTGTACAGTTCCTTTGGGTTATCATATTGATACGGGTTTCTGTCAGCCAAACTTTTCACATTAAAGTTACAGTCAATGGGAGAATGAAGTGTTGCTAAACGATTCTCTTTTGTAATCAAATTAGGAGTATCTTCCACATTTGGATAGTTCGCCACAAAGTGTTGGAAAGGAATTTCTCCTTCCCCACTAATTATGTAATCGACTGCCGGATTGGATATCACTTTTTCCCATTCATAACTAACTTCGGGACCACCTAACAAAATCTTTACATCAGGATTTAATTCTTTTATTATTTCACAGACTTTCAAGGTTTGTGTTATGTTCCAAATATAACAACTAAAACAAACAACATTGTATTGGGAACAAGCTCTTGCAACTTCATTCAAATCGCTGTTGATTGTGTGTTCAGACCATGCTATATTTGCTTTTTCGTGATTCAAATCATACAGAATCCGAATGGCTAAATTGAGATGGATATATTTTGCGTTGAGAGTTGTGAGTAGGAAGGTGGGCATGTTGAGTGATTTGTTGATTTGTTGATATGTTGATGTGGTGATGTGTTGATGGAATGAGTTTATAATATTTTATTTGTTGTTTTTATATTCATTGAGCTTGCGCTCCGATATGGGAAAAACCACCGGCTTGCCGGATATAGGGTTGGTTTTTACCACAACGACAGTGTTGTACACTTCTTCAATTTTTTCGTACGTAAGCACAACATCGGGAGTCCCTTGGGTGTAAATTTTTCCCTCTTTCATCATTATCATATAATCGCAATATTCTGCTGCTAACGATAAGTCATGGACAATCATGATAACGGAAAGACTCAATTCTTCATTCAGTTTCTGAATAAGATTCATAAATTGCATTTGATGCGTGATATCCAGATGCGAAGTGGGTTCATCAAGCAACAATAATTGTGGCTTCTGCGCCAATGCAGAGGCAATGCTTACCATTTGCTGTTCGCCCCCGCTCAGCTCTATCATCTCTTTGCTTCGCAAGCGATACGTATTGGTCAAATTCATGTAATGGTGTGCAATATCAATATCTTCTCGGGTGTCAAAAAACTGAAACTGTTTTCGATAAGGCATTCTTCCCATCAATACATATTCTTCTACGGTTAGGTTGGCTATCTCACTAAATTGAGTAACAATGGATAGTTTTTGTGCTTTTTCGCGAAGCGATAATTTTGCCATATCTTTTCCATCGAACAAAATTTTACCATTATCAAGAGGTAAATCGCCCGATATGCCTCGAAATAGAGTTGTCTTTCCTGAACCGTTTGGTCCGATAATTCCGGCGAATATGCCTTTTTTCAACGAAAAATTAATATCGCTAATATGGAATCCGCTTTTGTAACCACATCGGAGGTTTTCTATGCTTATGATGGAGTCTATCATGACAATGTTTTCGATCTTTTACGTGATTTACTAAGCAGAAGGATAAACATAATACCTCCAACAATACCTGTGATAACACCGATTGGTAATTCGTTTGGCGAAATAATGGTGCGTGCAATTACGTCGCATATCAATAAAAACACACTACCACTTAAAAAAGATGCAATCAGCATAATTCGATAATCTCCTCCCACCCATAGTCGCACAATGTGCGGAATGACTAATCCCACAAAACCAATAACTCCTGCCACCGATATGGCAGCACCCGTCAGAAGTGATGTTATAATAAATAAAATACGGATAATTACATTGGAATTAACTCCCAAATGTTTGGCTCGTTCTTCGCCCAATCGCAAAGCGTTGAGTGGCATAACAAAGAGATAAGAAGCGCCCAAAGAGAGTAATGAAATAACAACCATAATTGCAATCAATGTTTGATTGGATTCGTTGAGCGAACCCATCATCCAAAAAACAATGCCATGAATATTATCGGCCGATGTTATCGACATTAAAAACATCATCAACGAAGAGGAGATAAAACTAATCATCACTCCAATCAACAGCATGCGGTTTACATTTAGTTCCCGGTTTCGTATGCTTAATGTGTAAACCAAAAAAATAGTAATAAATGCACCAATAAATCCTGCCAAAGGCAGTATAAGTATGTGGGCAAGCTGCAATCCGGCAACCAGTACAAAAGTTACTCCCAATGATGCTCCTCCCGATATACCCAAGGTGTAAGGTTCCACCAATGGATTTCGATAAATCCCCTGTAAAATGGCTCCGGCCAAACTAAGGCTGCCGCCTACCGCAAATCCAAGCAGTGTGCGAGGTATACGAATGTAGAAAAGCACACCATATTCCATACTATCTTTTTGAGAAAAGATTTGTGGCAACTCTCTAAATGGAATGTTTATTTCGCCCACGCTCAGTGAGAGCACGATGGCAACTGTAACCACCACTATTAACACAACCAAATAAATAGTCCAACGCAACTGATTACTTTTCATTCTATTTTTAAACAAAAATATTAATATTCAATACCTTTCCGACTTGGTAGGTTGTCGTAATAAGGATGTTTCACACACTCCATGTTTGTGATGTAATGAGCTAATGCCAATATTTTCTTTGTTGCACCTCTTCCTGTAAGTACGAGTTCGGTTGTTCGGGGTCTGTTTTCGATAAAATCTATTAATTTCTCTTCGTTGAGATAGTTATCTCGAATGGATATAAATATTTCATCCAAAATAAGCAGATCAAAATGTATAGATTCCATTAAGGTGGTGAGTGTATCTATTGCTTGATTCACTTCTTCTGTTATTTTAGAAATGGTTGCATCGCTCACATTTTCTTCCATGTGTGGGTGATGTTTCGCAAAATTGATAACATGCGCACCCAATTTCTTTAAACTCTCCATTTCCGAGTATCCATACTTTTCGGGGTCTTTGTGAAATGAACAATAACAAACCGACAATCCACTTCCCAAAGCACGAGTTGCAAGCCCCACGGCAGCAGTGGTTTTACCTTTTCCTGTTCCGGTGTATACGTGGATTAGACCGGTCTCTTTTAATATATCTCTATTGTCTGTCTCCATTGTCATGCTGTTGTATAGTTTTTATTTTTCTGCTTTGTTTTTTCGTGGTTTTGGTTTAATTATTTTTCGTTCGGGCATGTTGCTTAAGAGATTTTTTTTGTTTCGCAATACAAGCGTCATAGAAGTGCGCGATCTAAGTTCCGAATACCAAGACAACGCTAAGATTCCTAACACCTACACCCGAATCTCGAGTTCCGAATCCCGAGTTTCCAACCTCACACTCTTCACTTCGCTGTCAAACTGTCAACTGTCAATTGTCCATTGTTCATTTTCAACTTTCAACTTTCAATTTTCAACTGCTTCCCCTCCCATCGTCTCATTCATCACCTCCATAGTTTCCACAAAAGTTATTGGAGTAGGTTGACAAGCAATATCTGCATCTATGGTAAATAACCTGTTGTTTTTTACAGCGTTCATGCTGGGATAGTTTTTCCACACTTTTGTCTCCTGATCACTTGTCACTCCCATGGTACAAATGAAAATATAATCAGGATTTTTGGCAACCACAAACTCACGACCAATAATTCCTTTGGTAAGTTCTGCGGAGATGTTTTTGCCGCCAATCAACGTTATATAATCATCCATAAATGTATTGGGTGTTACTGTAAACAATGGATTACTACCAACTTGAAAAAATATCTTTGGCGATGGTTTTCCCATACGTTGCTTTTGAATCTCGCTTATTTTTGCTTTGCTGTCGGCAACAATTTGCTTCGCCTCTTTTCTTTTTCCAACTAAATTTCCCAAATGAATAAATTGATCGCAAATTTCTTCAAAATTTTTGGGTGAATCAAAAACTTCTACTTTAATACCGAATTTGCGGAGTGTTTCGATGTCTTGAGCATCGGTAAGTCCCAATACTAATACCAAATCGGGTTTCATTGCTATAGCTTTCTCCATATTTAGTTTCACTGCAGTAGCTACTACCGGCACATTCTCTTTTTCTGCAGCTACGCAGTAGCTGGTGCGACCCACCAATTTGTCTTGTGTGTCTAAATAATATAGACTTTGCGTAAGCGAAGGCGCAAGCGATATTATACGTTTGTACGATTGTGCAAACATCATAGGGATGAACAACAGAAATAGAAGGGAGAAAATGGTTTTTTTATTCATTAATATTGGAGTTTTTTTATTCTACCATAATATATAATGATAGTGTGCAAAGGTAGCAAATATTTTTTTTATTCTTAGAGTACTTCGTAAACAACTATTTACCATATTTTCTCAACTGAAGTAAAACAGAATTCTTCTTTGTCTGAAAAGGTTGAACCTTCATAGGGTTCTTTCATATATGCTGATTATTTCCACGATTTCACATCCGTGGCTGTAAAAAAAGGAATCACGAAAACAGAAAACAACAAAAACACATTTTATCCTTCTGCAATTTTGTCAGTTGTAATTATCTTTTGTACAATTTTTCATCCTCTGTACTTTGAAAAATTGTTTTGGCACACATTTCGCTATATAGTTATTGGAAAAAATAATCATCTTTCAGAAGTAAAAATCGAAAGATAAAATAAAACAATACATTAACTAATTTATAATTTTTAAGAACATGAATATCAAACCATTAGCAGACAGAGTGCTTGTGAAGCCGGCTGCAGCAGAAGAGAAAACAGTAAGCGGTATCATTATACCCGATACAGCTAAAGAAAAACCATTAAAAGGAGAAGTTCTCGCAACAGGCGATGGAACTAAGGACGAGGAGATGGTCGTTAAAAAAGGCGATGAGGTACTCTATAGTAAATATGCAGGTACTGAAATAGAATTAAATGGCGAGAAGTTAATCATTATGCGCCAGTCTGACATTTTAGCAATTTTCGAATAACAAACAAAAAAGATAAATAATAATACACAGTTTAATTATGGCAAAAGATATTAAATATGAAATGGAAGCACGCGACCTTTTGAAAAAAGGTGTAGATGCGTTGGCTGATGCAGTTAAAATAACATTAGGACCAAGAGGTCGCAATGTAATTATTGACAAAGCATATGGAGCACCTCAAATAACAAAAGATGGTGTAACCGTAGCAAAAGAAATTGAATTGGAAGACAAATTCCAAAACATGGGTGCACAACTTGTGAAAGAAGTTGCATCAAAAACTAACGACGACGCTGGAGACGGTACAACCACTGCTACAATTCTGGCTCAGTCCATTATTGGAGTTGGTCTGAAAAACGTAACCGCAGGTGCAAATCCGATGGATTTGAAACGCGGAATTGATAAAGCGGTTATAAAAGTAATTGAAAGTATCCGTTCACAAGCAATTGAAGTTGGTGACGATCTTAAGAAAATAGAAAATATTGCTAAAATATCTGCTAATGGAGACGAAGCTATTGGTCGTTTGATTGCTGAAGCAATGCAAAAAGTGAGTAAAGAGGGTGTTATAACTGTGGAAGAAGCAAAAGGTACTGATACATACGTTGACGTTGTTGAAGGTATGCAATTTGATCGCGGTTATATTTCCCCGTATTTTGTTACCGATACTGAGAAAATGGAAGTTCAATTTGAAAATCCATTGATTCTTATTCACGACAAAAAAATATCTACATTAAAAGACATGCTTCCAATTTTGGAAAAAGCTGTTGAAACAGGCAAACCTCTTTTAATTATTGCTGAAGATATTGATTCGGAAGCATTAACAACATTAGTTGTTAACCGCTTACGCGGATCGCTGAAGATTGCTGCCGTAAAAGCACCGGGATTTGGCGACAGAAGAAAAGAGATGTTAGAAGACATTGCTATTCTTACAGGTGGCGTAGTAATTTCTGAAGAAAAGGGACTTGCATTGGAAAGTGCAACAGTTGACATGTTGGGAAGCGCTGACAAAGTGACAATCGACAAAGACAACACAACTATTGTAAACGGAGCAGGTGATAAAGATGGTATTGATAAGAGAGTAGCTCAAATACGCAATCAGATTGAATCAACAACTTCTGATTACGACCGCGAAAAATTGCAAGAACGTTTGGCTAAACTTGCAGGTGGTGTAGCCGTTCTTTATGTAGGTGCTGCATCGGAAGTTGAAATGAAAGAGAAGAAAAATCGTGTTGAAGATGCTCTTTCTGCTACACGTGCTGCTGTTGAAGAAGGAACAATTCCCGGAGGTGGAGTTGCATACATCAGAGCAATTGCAGAACTTGAGAATTTCAAGGGTGAAAATGACGACGAAACTACTGGTATCGAAATTATCAAACGTGCCATTGAAGAGCCATTGCGTCAAATTATTGCAAACAGTGGTAAAGAAGGGGCAGTAATTGTTCAAAAAGTGCGCGAAGGTAGTGGTGATTTTGGATACAATGCTCGCACCGAGAAATTTGAAAATCTGTATGAAACAGGTGTAATTGATCCGGCTAAAGTTGGACGTGTTGCTCTTGAAAATGCAGCTTCAATTGCAGGTATGTTCTTGGCAACAGAATGTGTTATCACTGATATTAAAGAAGAGAATTCGGCTCCACAAATGCCTATGGGTGGAGGAGGAATGGGTGGAATGATGTAATCAATGAAAATTTGAAAATCCATTCCTAACTTATATTTAGGTATAATGCGTACAACTAAAACATAATTATTATTGTGTAAAGTTGTACGCTTTTTTATTATAACCCCTGATTAAGTAACAATCTTTTGTTTTGATTGCCCTTAAAAGGTGAAACTGTAAAGCTGCATCTTTCTCCCATCATTTCGAATCCAATAATTTCTTTTATATTGTCTGCAAAAAATAACATAAATGTAGAAAATTAATTTTATCTTTGCAGTCCACATTCGCGATATTCTATTAAATAACCAATAAATTTAAGTTTACTATTTATGATTAAAAAAATCAGATTTTTATTAGTAGCACTCATTATATCATCAGCTACTATAATGCAAGCACAAGTAACCATATCCAGTATGAGTGGGCGTGTTACTGATGCTGAAGGAGCTGTGATAGGTGCAACAGTCATTGCAACTCACAATCCTTCAGGAACAACTTATGGTACTGTAACGAACATGGAGGGCCGCTTCAACCTAAGTGGTATGCGTGTAGGCGGACCATATACCGTAGAAGTTACTTACATTGGATATGGTACAAGCACAACAAAGAACATTACGTTGAGTTTGGGTGAAAACTATTCAATGAATGTTGTACTCTCAGAAGAAGCAACAACATTAGGTGAAGTAGTAGTTACGGCACTTCGCACAAAGTTCTCTAATCAGAAAACTGGCGCAGTGACTAATATCACAAGCTCACAGATAGATAATTTGCCTACAGTAAGCCGTAACATTATGGACGTTACTCGCCTTTCTCCTTATGGAGGTAATGGCATGAATTTTGGTGGCGCAGATGGTCGTTCATCTAACTTTACAGTGGATGGAGCTAATTTCAACAATAACTTTGGCTTGAGCAGCGGTCTTCCTGGTGGAGGTAACCCAATCTCTCTTGAAGCTATTGAGGAGATGCAAGTTGTAATCGCTCCATACGATGTTCGTCAAACCAACTTTATTGGTGGTGGTGTAAACGCGATTACAAAATCTGGTACAAATACCTTCAAAGCCAGCGCTTATATTTATCATAGAAATGAAAACTTACGCGGAGATGCTGTTAATCGCCAAGTAATACCAGGGGCGCGTGATAGAGACAGCAACACAGCCTACGGTTTCACTTTTGGTGGTCCAATTATCAAAAACAAATTGTTTTTCTTTGTAAATGGTGAAATGGCTAAAACTCCAACCATCGTTAACCGTTGGAGAGCTTCAACGGATGGTGTTGCTAATGAGAACGAGTATATTTCTCGTACAACAGAAAGTGATATGAAGAAGGTTTCTGATTTTGTGAAAACTAAATATGGATACGACACGGGATCTTACACAAATTTCCCTGCAGATGAAAGCAATGACAAACTTCTTGTTCGTTTGGATTGGAATATTACAAACCAACATCGTTTGGCATTACGTTATAATTACACAAAGAATCTCCGGTGGAGTTCTCCTAATGCTACATCAATGGATGGTGGTACTCGCATGTCTGAGGCAAGAATGTCAAAAGCCTCAATGTCATTTGCAAACTCGATGTATTCGCAAGACAACCTTGTTCATTCATACTCTTTCGACCTGAACAGTCGTCTATCGGATAACTTGTCGAACCAGTTCCTGGCAACATTCTCAAAACTTGACGATATGCGTGGTTCGCCCTCTTCACCATTCCCTTTTATCGATATTTTGAAAAAAGATGAAGAAAATAATGACCAAGCTTATATGTCTCTGGGTTACGAACTCTTTACTTGGAACAATGGTGTTCACAATGATGTGTTCAACATTAAAGATGAGCTGATTTATTATTTAGGTAATCACAAAATAATAGGGGGTATCTCATACGAATATAAGATGGCAGATAACTCTTATATGCGTAACGGTACCGGCTACTATCGCTACCGTAGTCTTGATGACTTCTTAGAGGAAAGAACTCCTGAGGTTGTAAGTTTAACTTATGGTTACGATGGAGAGCTCAATCCTGCAGCTCGTGTGAGAAGCAGTACAATTGGAGTTTATGGGCAAGACGATTGGAGTATTAACGAAAGATTCAAACTTTCATACGGTCTTCGTGTTGATGGACTTATTTTCAACAACGCTGATTTGATGACGAATAATGCTATCCTGAAGGAAGATTATGATGGTCGTAATATTGATACTGGTAAATGGCCTTCAACAAATATCATGTTCTCTCCTCGTGTAGGTTTTGTATGGGATACTTATGGAGACAACAGCCTGAAAGTTCGTGGAGGTACTGGTCTTTTCTCTGGAAACTTACCGCTTGTATTCTTTACCAATATGCCTACCAATGGTGGAATGGTGCAGTACCAAGCACAAATAAACGCTGCGAATGCTGCAAAGAAAGGTTTTACAATGGATGAATTTGCTGGCGGTCTTATAACTGATGCTTCAGCATTATATGATAAATTGACATCTTTGGGTTATCCTAAAACTATTTCGCCCGAAGACGGCACAGTTCCTTCTTCAATTGCAGCAGTAGATCCAAATTTCAAAATGCCACAAGTATGGAAAACATCACTTGCTGTTGACTATGCATTCAAAACATCTTTCCCATTCTCTGCAACAGTGGAAGGAATCTTCAACAAAACGGTTAACGGTGTTTCTATTTCAGATTGGAGTACTCCATCTGTAGGTGGTTTTGCTCGCTTCAACGGAGTTGACAATCGTCCAATTTATCCTGACGGATATCGTACGGGCACAAAAGCATTTGTACTTGAAAATACAAGCCGTGGTTATGGATGGTCAGCCAACGTCACTTTAAATGCTCAACCTACAAAATATCTGAGCATGATGGCTGCTTATACACATACAGTTGCTAAAGATGTTACTGGTATGCCAGGATCTAATGCAGAATCTGCATTTACATACGTGCCTACAGTTGAAGGTCCTAACAACATTAAATTGCACAATTCTCAGTATAACACACCCAATCGTCTTGTGGCATCGCTTACAGCTCACGACAAGAGTGGCAATCACTATAGCCTTATCTATGAAGGATGGCAAGGTGGAAGAAACTACTCATATATGACTGCCAACGATATCAATGGCGACGGTTATAACTACGATGCAATTTATGTTCCAACTGACGATGAAGTTGCAAACAATGAATTCCGCTTTGTTACGGCAGACGACCAAACTCGTTTTATGGACTATGTTCATGCTAGTGATTATTTAAAAAATCGACAAGGCAAGTATGCAGAACCCTATAGCGTTTACTCTCCTTGGGTACATCGTGTAGACTTTAGCTACAAACACGATTTTGTTGTGAATGTAGGCCAAACTATCAACAAGCTACAACTTAGCTTTGATGTGAAAAATGTTATGAATCTGTTTAACTCTAAATGGGGTGTGGCGAAATATTTGAATCCTGAAATCGGATCTGATCCTCGCATCCTCAAATATGAAGGTGTTGATGCTGATGGTGTGGCTACATTCTCTACACCTGCTTCAATTAATGGTGATACCAAAACATTCACTTCAAGCTACTCATTAGGACAAACCTGGTATGCTTCAATTGGTATCAAGTATATTTTCAACTAATTAAAAGTATAGACAAAATGAAATTAAAATATTTATTCCCACTATTCATCGCAATACTTGCCTTGATAACAAGTTGTGACGATGATGAAACACCGACACTGCTTAATGAAATTAAAGTATCGTCATCATTTGTCGCTATTCCTGAAGATGGCGGTTCCACAACCATTACTATAACGGCTCAAGATAGCTGGACTGCAGAGAAAGTAACAACCGATAAAAATAAGGTTGAATGGTTGACTATCTCTTCAACAAGTGGAAGTGCTGGTGAGTCAGAACTTACATTTTCAGCCCCATCAGCCATAGATGGTCGCACTGCAGAGGTTTTGCTTCACAGTGGAGGCAAAACGCAGAGAATTAACATCATCCAAGGTTTGGCGAAAATATCCAAAGCTACA
>Ga0265294_10003902_pt1 | contig 18793 bp, 15 predicted proteins | sample MunlanPumphouse3_FD_192504 | JGI IMG/M metagenome (GOLD analysis project Ga0265294, IMG submission 192504) | Groundwater microbial communities from a municipal landfill in Southern Ontario, Canada - Pumphouse #3 | ecosystem: Environmental > Aquatic > Deep subsurface > Groundwater | place...
AAGGCATAATTGCTTACGCAAATACTGGTTCCGCCAATGAACAAATGCAATTCTTTGCTAATGCCTTAACAAATTATCTTGACCAAGGGACAGAACTTCATCCCAAAAATATCTGGTTTGCTTCTGACGGATTAGCTTCCAATCAGCATGCACACCCAGATTCTAGTTCAATTCGTCGCATGATGAGTGGATACTTTAGGATACATTTTGTTGCTCAAGGATTTGGAGGGGGAAACAACGGTCTTGGAGGACCTGATTCATATGAATTTAATTATGGAACTATAAAAGCACTTCCTGAAAGCCAAATTGGAACTGCAGATTCGGAATATGATGTTTATGCAAATGGTCCTGATTGTATTTTTCCAAATGATTCTGCTGGAAATGTCTATTATGACGAAGTTCCGTATCCTGAAATTGGTGCTGAGGCCATTTATGTTTTCGAAGATGGACCAATAAATGGTCAAGCATATCTTTACCACGGTGTGTCAGCTACCACAGTAACTACACCATCTTATCGAAGTATGTACTTTAGTTTTGATTTTACTCAGTTAACTAACATAGCTGATAGGCTAGAATGGATGTCTGACTTGATGGATTGGTGGCAAATTGGAGAAGTAAACAATAACGAGAATGTTGCTCCTGCAATAAAAAGCAGCTTAGACAATATTTATCCAAATCCTTTTAATCCAAACACTAATATCATGTTTAGTTTAAAATCGCAAGAAAACGTTATTTTAACAATCTACAATATTAAAGGTCAGAAAGTTAAAAGTCTTTTAAATGAAACTAAGTTAGCCGGTACTCATAATATAAATTGGGACGGAACTAATGATTTAGGTAAAACCGTTTCAAGCGGAATCTATTTCGTGAAAATGAAAACTCAAGATTGTGAACAAATAAGAAAACTAACTTTAATGAAATAATTTCATGATCTGCAAGAAGTTATAGAAATTAATAACAAATAATTAGCCCCACGAAAGTGGGGCTAATTATTTGTTAACTTATTACTAAATTTATTTGAAAGCTATTAGATAGTCTTTATTATCTCGATAAAAGTCCAATGATTTATCGAGAAAGTAAAAGGGAAGATTATAGGAGTTTAGAGTAGTGTGCATACAAACGATGAAGTAGCGATTGTTAAATTCATCATCTAATGTTAAGTAAAATGACCCCTATCACAATTAAAGCGATAATTAGATATTGCAGTGAGGGCTATGCTTTTACACAGGTAGCCTCAAAAAATTTTAGGAATAAACCAAATGAGTTAATTGCATCCAAAGAGATAGGATCGTAGGATATTTCTCTAATAATGTATCGTTGTCCGTTGAGCTTAATAGTATCTCCTGGGTAGATCTATTTAAGAGTAAAGCACCCGAATGACTTCAATATTTCCTTAATTAAGAATGGCTCAAGTTCAAGTCTAGTGGAAATTATTTAAGATTATGTTGCACTTGACATTGTATTACAGCAGTTTACGGATTATATTGTACTATTGATAGTAGTTTTTAGCAAATAAGACATAATCCTGAAAGGATAGGTCTTATTTCCCCAGAGGGGATTAATAGTTTAGCCCAGGGTAAAATCCTGAAAGGATTGCAACCCTGGGTTATGATGCATATAAAAAGTGTAACCCTGTAAGGGTTTAATAAAAACATGTATTTCAAAGACTTATTATATTACATTGTTGGCATTATATTAAACCCTTACAGGGCTCTGGTTGTAGTTTCGGTTATTGTACCTGGGGTGACGCTCCTGATAGTAGCTTACCCCAGGCTAAATTACTAATCCCTTTCAGGGATATAAACTAAGGATAACATCTTATAATTTACTTATTTTCTTCTACCAGACTTGAACTTGAGCCTAATTAAATAAAACACCTTCAGATTGACTTCCTGTCAGTTGGGTGTCAGGACTTCTTTCAGTCCACCGGTTCAGATAACATTCTGGGCAAACCAAAAGGGACTGAAAATTCAGTCCCTTTATATTTTATTAATCAATTTATTATGCTTTCACATTGCAGACAATATTTCTAAATCTAGCTGGAGCAACACCATGCGATAGGTGCATAGCTTGTCCGGGTTCCCCCTTTCCACAATAGGAAGTACCATGATAGTTCCATTCTGATTCAGAACAAACAGCATCACAAGCACCCCAAAATTCAGCAGTAATACCAAAGTAGGTAGGTTCTTTCACGATACCAACTATTTGACCATCTACAATTTTATAACCAATTTCAGTAGTGAATTGGAAATTATTTCTGTTATCATCAATAGACCAAGTCTTGGTAAAATCGATGTAATAGCCTTTCTCAGTACTCTTAATTAGGTCTTCTAAAGATCCAGCTTTCCCTGGAGCAAGACAAAAGTTGGTCATTCTAACTAATGGGAAATCATCAGCAAAGGATGCCATCATATTAGAAGATGGCTCTAAACCTAACTGTGGAGCAATTTCACGTGAAGTTTGCTGGTCTAAGAGAATACCTTCTTTGATAATATCTACTTTTCTACCAGGAACCCCTTCGTCATCAACTAAGTGATAACCAATCCCTCTTGGGTCTGTTGAATCACTATAAATATTGACCTCTTTTGAACCATACTTAAAATTACCTAACATTTCAGGTTTGATAAATGTCTTACCTGCATAAGAGATTTCCATACCAAGAATCCTATCAGCTTCAGTAGCATGTCCAACACTTTCATGAAGTTGAAGGGCAAGATGTCCACCACCAATGATAAGATCAGCTTTCTCTTCTTCAATAGTTGGGGCATCTAATAGGTCAATTACTTCTTTTACGATTCTATCGATATTCTCTTCTAACTTAGCTTCTCTGACGACTTCAAAACCACCTCTCTTAGTACTCATATGGCCAGGCCATGTTCTTGTCTGCATTCCCTTACTATTGACTGCAACCACTGACATAGATGGCATGGTGTCATAAACAAGTGTGTCCACAAAAGACCCTTCAGTATTAGCATAAACTTTATACTGTCTGTAGAAATCTACGTGAACACCAGTGTGAATAATCAATGGATTTTGGTTAAGCTTATTAGCTATATTTTGCAGATACTCAATTTTTTGGTCATCAGGCATAGCAAAAGGATCTTCTTCTGGCACAAAATAATAAGAGCCAGTAGTAGGTTTGATAGATTTGAAAGCTACTGGAGTGTGTCTAAATCTAGCACTGTGTTTAGCATTACTAATAGCAAGATTAATTAAACCATCGACTTTAGTAACATCCATAACATCAGTACCTGCGAAGCCCCAACATCCATCAACTAAAACTCTAATTCCTAGAGCTTCTGCATCTGTAGTTTTAGAGATGTGCTTAAGATTCTTCTTTTCAAAAAAGATAGTCTGACTATCAGATGAAGTAAATCTAACATCACCAAACTGAATATCTCTTTTATTTAATTTACCTACTATATCATATATTAGTTTTTTCATTGAGCTCTCCTATATAGTTTTGGTAGATGATGTGATATGGAACTTAGCAACTTTAACATGAGGCATCTTAACAGATGAAATTTCAAAAGCTCCATAATTTGAAGAAAATGGGATAACAAAACTATTATTCTCAATCTCAGTAATATTTTCTAAGATAGAGCTAATTTTTTCAGTAAATCTAAGATTATTGATAACCTTAGTAATTTTACCATTTTCAATTAAAAATGTTCCATCACGGGTTAAACCAGTTAGAGAAGTCTCTTTTACATTAATGAAGTTCATATAGTGTAAGCTAGAGATATAGATTCCCTTTTTTACAGTAGATATCATTTCTTCTAAAGATTTATCACCTGTTTTCATAACTAAACAAGAACCACTGTTACCATTAATAGGTAAATTAGTTTTGTGACCATAGTAGCTATTAACTAAGTAGTTTTTGAATACACCATTTTCAATAAGCATTAACTTATCGATCTTATGTCCTTCCCCATTATAATCAAAATTCACTAAATCAGCATCATGTGGGTCGTCATACACAGTGATGTTTTTAGGGAATACTTCTTTATTCTCCTTACCTTCAAAGAAACTAGATTTTCTATCTAATGATGCAGAATGAAATGAGCTTCCAAGGTTGGTAAGATACTCACCAATACAACGTGGAGCTAATATAACTTCATAATGATCAGGGTCTAAATCTACCACTTCAGCCTTACCAGCAATTAGTTTTCTTTCAAAGCTTTCTAAAGCTCTATCAAAATCTAAATTTGCTATTTGTTCTCCACCAAGAGATTCTAGAACAGTAACCATATTCTTATCAGCTACACCCTTTATCTCTAACATAATTGGTGAATTATAACTTACTTTATCTACTCCATTACTATTCAAAATAGATGAAGTTTCATAATTACAGATAAATGTTCCAAAAGTTTTAAAACCGTGTTTCTTAGCAACAGTACTAAATTTTTGGAGAATATCAATTTTATTATCTAAAGATAGTTTTTTTATATTATTTTCTTTAGCTTTTTCTTTTGTTTTAGTTAGATCATTTTCAATATCAACAAAGTCTTCATCATTAGGAAGTTTGCTGATTAAATTGAAAGATTCATCTAGCTTATGACTTAATTTCTTTTCATCAGGATCAGAAATCGAGAAAGATAATGATTTCTTACCTTGATAAATTGTTACCCAAAGCTGTTCGCTACTTTTACTAATATTATAGTTGACTTGGCTTTGATAAAAACGGAGAAAGTCAGTTTGCCAACTACTATGATTAAAGATAAACTTATAATCTTTATGTGTTGCAATAACTTTCTCAAGGAATTTTCTTAATTGTTCTTGCATTACTAACTCCTATTAATAGTAATTAAGCGTTGTCGCTTGGAAATCTCTTTTTATGAGTTTTCCATAATTTCTTTGATCTTGAATACCTTCTAAATAATCGTATATTTTCTCTCCCCTAAGATAGGTTTGAGTTACTTTACAGTTAATATCTACCTCCTTGAAAGACGAATAACTATCTATAGCTGTCTCTTTTAATTTAGGATCAATAACAATAAAGTCTGCATCTTTTTCTTTATCAAATCCACCTTTTCGGTGATCAATTCCTAAAATTTTAGCTGGATTACCACATAGCATTCACTCTAGATTACCTAAAGACATCCTTTTGGACAAATAGTATTCAGAGAAAAGATATGGTACCATATACTGTAAATCAAGGAAGTTAACAACACCTGTAAAATCTTCATCAGTATAATTTAAATCTTGATTAATAAATCCACTATCTGAAGAAATAGATGGTACTTTACCTGTTTGAAGCAAACTGTCAATTGTTAAGTTATAATTATTTTCTTGGACACCAGGTAAATAGATACTATCTTTATTAGCTAAAAAATAGTGAGGATTTATGTCATAAGTACAATGATATTTTTTAGTTGAATTCATCACAAAATCAACTATCGCGGGTGAAACAATATTAAACAGATGAACTTGAGTTTCTTGTGATCTCCGGAATAGTTTTTTTACAGCTTCAAACTGATAGTCGCTAATGTTATTAGGATCTGCAGTTTTATTTTTATAGAAGCTAGGAAAATCTAAGGGGAAAACTCCAAATAAAATCTGTGAATTTGAAAAATCAGTAAACAACTCTAATATTTCTTCATAATCCAGTGGAGATATGACATCATTATTGCTATAGAGATAAAACTCTATACCTACCACTCCATTCTTAGATAACTCGGAAATTTCTTCGTTATAATAGGGATAATCATCACTACTAATCAATCCCCAAATACCATAATCAATTAGCGAGTTATTTTCATACAATTTTGCGACTTGTGAAAAATCATATCCTTCAGTCAAGGGAGTTTGAGTATTACTAGAACTATCTGCCATATAAGTAATACCTCCCATCGCAGCTGCCTTTGAGGCGTTGTAAAAATAGTTTTGCCAGTTTGGGTGATCAGATCTAAAGTGGGTATGAACATCGATAGCCCCCGGCAAAACAATTTTGCCATCAAGATCGATAACGGTTGTATTTTCAGGAGGAGTTATTGAATCTTCACGCACATCAACAATTTTTTCATCGAATAAAATATCAACTTTTCTCTCTTTGGTAATACCTGCAGAGATAGTTGCATTCTTAAATAGTATCATTCTTATTCCTTATTAAGTAAAATAGCATTAAACAGTAGAAAGTTATTTTAATCCCTTTATAACATAATATTGATTTTAAGATTTTCTGTCAATTAATTTCTTGCAATTGGAGATTTTAACTTAAGAAACTGTTCAATCATCAATCCATACTTTCCGATAGTTTATTCTTAAAATAACTTGATAATGCTATATCTTTCATAGATTTCTTAAAACCTCAATATATTTATCCAAACTTTTCGGTGGAAATATTATTGTAGAGAGCTTATAACAAGTTTTTGATAAATATACTAGTGGAAGTATTTTGTCTGAAGATGCAAAAAATCAGAATAGATGAGTATTTTGTAAAAAAAATAATAATAATTAATAGTTTTGGCAATAGAGTAAACATTTTACAAAAAGAGATGTCTACGAAATAGACAAAAAAAAGTGTAGGCTAGCCTACACTTTAACTGAGTAGTGTTTTAAAATTATTTAAGTATTAAGGTTTTTCTCTTAGTAACAAATCGTTTGTTTTCTTTAACTTGGATAACATAAAAGCCATCCTGCAAAAGATTTCCTGTAAAATCAGTACGATTCCATTCCAAGAAATATTCTCCTACGTTAAAGATATCTGAAGCAATTGTAGCAACAACAACACCGTCACGATTAAGCACCTCAATAGTTAAGTGAGTTTGGCTATTACAATAGAAACTAATAACAGCCATATCAGTCACACTTTCTGGTGATACTTTAAAGTCCCTAATATTATCAGACGACTTATTACCAGCAAATAAAACAATAGTACCTAGTAATAAGAATAAAACAATTAGTTTTTTTTTCATAATTCCTCCACTAAACTCGGTAATATTATAATGCATATTATATTCCATAAATTACTATTTTACTATTAGTTATATTATTGTCTCAATTTATTGAGGTTTTGCTTAATAACATTTCCAATTTGTATGACATGCGAAGAGCTACTATCTTTTAAATATTTATGAAGGTGAGCAGCCTTTTCGTACAACATAATCGCATCATCTTTATTATTTGTTTTAGCATAGTTCTCAGCTAACCCAATATAACTATAGATAAGGTCTTTTTTTATGTCATCTGGAGCATTAACTCCAAAAGATTCGTATATAAGTCTAGCTTCTTGATAGTAGTCAATTGCTTGTTTAGATAGATTTTGAGTATTAAATATATCTGCTAGCCCCATGTAAGCATCAGCTAATCCTAAATAGATAGCTTGTTTATATTGACCAATCTGATTTTGTGGTAATTCTGAAAGAGAGATTAAAACTTTTATAGCATCTTGGTAATTTTCTACAGCATTCTCATTGTTATTATTGCGTAAATTGTTTTCTGCAGCAAAAGTATATGCTGTAGCCAAATTGACCTTAAGAGAAACTCCATAAGTTTTAACATCATAGGAAACAGTCTCTTTAACTGAATTGTATATATTAGCTGCTTTTTCATAGTTTCTAATTGCATCTTCGGGTTTATTATCCCGCAAATAAGTTTCTGCTAATCTTGAATAATGGCCAACATAGGGAACAGTCAAACGAGCAACAACCTCATCTTTATAGATACTACTATCCATTATTGATTCAACGGTATAGACATTTTCCAAGAATTCAGCATACTTATCCAAAGGTGAGAACTTACGCCTAGAAATTGGGTCTGGGTTTAGTTTATAAACCATTACATGATCTTCTAGGTAGTCATCTAAGCCAAGAAATTGGCCTCCAACAGTGGTAGCAAAGTAGATAGGTCTTTCCCCTAGGTTATCTTTGATAATTTGCATAGCAGCCTTATCCTGACCTCTTAAGATACCATACGGATTGCTACTGTTTACAAGGTGAGATTGTTTCAAATCAAAATCCTTAATAACATTCATAGAAAGATTATCATCTTTTCTCCAATGCCCAAGAGGAAGTTCGTATCTATTAACAATTCTTCGTGTTCTCCATTCACCATATGGTAACGAGTCTCTTGGAACTGCTATTCGATTGGTAACTCTGTATAATGGTTCCACAAATCTTTGTGGAGTAACTAATTCTTCAATTTGTGAATCATGAAGAGAAATATTTATACCTTCTCTATCTCTTAACTGGCGAATATACCACGGTGTATTCATTAATGAATAGTTCGCCACACTAACATCTTTTCTGATGCCATGACATTCTCGATTTTTAAAATCCATAGCCTTAGCAATTTGAGCTTTTGTAAGAGAGTCAGGCTTAACACCTGTGGCAACAGGAATAAAATGAGGTTGATTAGCCAGGATATATGGATCATCCACAGCTTGAGCGTACCAAAGAGGGAAGGTATCATTATCTCCATTAGTAAATATTATGGCATTTTCCTCTAATGAGTTGAGGAAATTCATCCCGTATTCAGCAGCATAGAACTCTTTTGACCGATCAACATAATGGTATTGAGAGACTAAAGTCAGAGTTGGAAAAATAAAAGCAATAATTATCACTAAGGGATATAATTTTTTGCTGGTAAAAATCTTTTTAAGTCCATAGATTATACCAATTGCCATAAAAGTAGCCCAGAGGTTATAGGCAGTAACAAAGAAGTAATCACGAGGACGAGGAGTATCAACTGGTATATTCATAACAAACACCATGGCAACTGAGCCCATAAAAAATAGTGAAAAGAGATAAACAAATGAAGTTTTATTCTTTTTGAGTTGGAATACAATCCCCAATAGCCCTAACAGATAGGTAATTGCAATAAATATAAAATCTAAAGTTTCTTTTGAAATTAGGGATATTTTACTCAGCATCTGAGTATTAAAATACTGCCAGTTGAAGTATCTTAGAAAGTGATATCCCAACTGCCCTGAGAAGAACCCAGCATTTCTATCAAAGATATCAGTCTTACCAAACTGTTCTCTATTAAAGAAAGCCATAAATCTTTCCCAATTTTGTGGATCACCCTCGTTAATAAATGGATTAAACGAGGCTCTAATGGGTATATAAAGGTGAGTAGAGAAACCAATAATAATAACAATCAAGGCTAGAATCCAAGCTGTTGAGCTTACTCTACCTCTTAAATAGTACATCAGAACTGCAATGATTGCTAAAGCAAACAGTGGTTGTGAAACTTTAGGGAAGTGTGAGTTAATGACAAAATAGAAAATGAATAGACTAATTATCCAGATAACAAGCTTAGTATAAAATGAATCTTTTTTAAAGTAGGGCTTAATAAGTGGATATACAGCTATAAGTAAAACTGCCGGAACAATTTGTAAGACAGTTTGATGTAATCCAAAGCCTAAGAAGAAGAGGTAAATAATAAATATTAAGTAATTTTGGTGAGATAAATCTTCTGATTTTTGCAACCATACTAAGAGCAGATAGATAATAAAGTTAATGAAAAAAGCTAAACCAGAATAAACTTCAGGCTCCACACTATTTGTCCAGAAGGTGTAAGAGAAAGCAGTTAGCAAGGCTGCTATGATTCCGATTGGAACAGCGACATTGGCTCTTTTCTCAAACATACTAACTATTTTAATAGTATAGAGATAAGTAAACATCACAGCAAGAGCTCCCCATAAAGAAGAGAGAAAACTAATAACTTGTGGGGTTGACATACCCAGTCCTAAAATATTTAAAAACCTACCAAAAATTATATAAGTAGGATTTCCTGGGGCATGCAATACTGAAAACAATTTAGCAGCAGTAGTATATTCTCCTGAATCCCAAAATGCCAAGGATGGTGAGTTTGTCATTTGATAGACAATCATCACAAAGGCAAACACAATAAAAGCGATGATAGCATTGTGTTTAGGACTTATGATTTGAAGAGGTCTAATTATATCTTCTTTTAGTTTAGCATTTTTCGGAACTACAAATTCCTTTTTTTCGATGTTCTTTTTTCTCATAAAATATTATCTCCAAATTCTATATTTCTATTTTAGGCCTGATTTTGCAGTACTGGCAATGATTTGTTTTTGAGCTAAGAAAAAGAGGAATACTAAAGGTAGAATACTGAATGTAGAAGCTGCCATTAGCAGAGCAGTCTCTGTACCTGAATCTTGACTAAAGTAACTCAATCCCACTTGTAGCACTCTAAGATGCTTACTATCAGTCATAATGAGTGGCCACATAAAACTATTCCAACTTCCTATTACTGAAAAGATTGAAGCAGTAGCGATTATGGGTTTGGAAAGAGGTAATACTATTCTCCATAGTGTTCCAAACATACTACAGCCATCAATAGATGCCGCATCAAACAACTCCTGTGGAATTGTCTTGAATTGCTGTCTGAAAAGGAAGATAGTAAAGATATTTGCTATCCATGGCACAATCAAGGCAAAGTATGTATCTACTAAACCGAGGTTACTTAAAACTATATAAGAAGGAATCAAATAGATTGGTTGAGGAACCATCATCATACTTATCAAAAGATAGAAGAGAAAATCCTTACCATAGAAGTTCATTCTCGCAAAAGCATAGGCAGCTAAGGAGGAAGTGAACAAAACACCAATCAGTACCATTAGGGCAACAAAAATTGTATTCTTGAAATATAGGGCAAAGGGCACCTTGTTCCATGCTCTAGCAAAATTACTAAATACTGGTCTAATATAGCTTCCCTTTATAATATCGTCTTTATTTACAATAATATACTCTAATTTGGCAGTATCTGACAAAACAACTTCTTTGCTTCTTTTTTCTATAGTACCATCATCATTTCTATAATTATAATCTATTTGGTATGCCATTTTTTTGTTTATATTCTCAGGATGAGTAATTAACTCACCATCGATAGTATAAGTGCTTACCAACACAGAATCGCCTAATTCTAAGGCTCTATTAATCCCCATTTTTTCACCATCTTTCTTTATGTAGGTGAATTTATTTTTCCAGTTAAAGCCTATATTACCATCATTAATCTCAACTTGATCCTTCAAAGCAGTGTTTATCATCCATAAGAAGGGAATAACCATAACCATACCCATAACAATAAGTAAGGTATATATCACGATACCAAAAGGTGTATTTTTCATTATTATTCTCCTCTATTCGTAAGTAACATGCTTTTCTAAGCGTTTTTGGATCAAGGTTAAAAGTAGAATCACAACAAATAGCACTAAGGCAATAGCGTTGGCATAAGAGAAGTTTAGATCAATGAACCCTGCTTCAAATATGTAATAAACAATAAGTGAAGTAGTTCCATTAGGACCTCCGGCAGGAGTACCAGTCATTAAGTATATTTGCGAGAAAGCTTGGAAAGTAACGATAGTAGTCATCATCAATACATAATATGTAGTTGGAGAAACTAAGGGAAGAGTAATCCCAAAGAATTGTCTAGGTTTACTCGCTCCATCAATTGAAGAAGCCTCATAATACTCTTTGGCAATATTCTGCAATCCAGCAAGGTAGATTATTGTGTTATATCCTACACTTTTCCATACAGTTACTATCATAATTGAGAATAGAGCTAAGGATGGTCCACCCATCCAATCAGGGAGTGTTATTCCAAAATTATTAAACAAAAGAGAAAATATGCCTTGATCTTCTTGCAACCACCTAAGAGGTTCTAAGCCAATTCCCTCTAAGAAAAAATTTAACAATCCGCTTCTTTGCTGAAAAATAATCTTCCAAACAATTGAAACCGCTACCATCGAGGTAACATAGGGTAAAAAGTAGGCAGTCCGGAAAAAGCCTCGCAACCATTTAATATTATTAAGCAGAACGGCAAAAAGCAGAGAAATTAATACTGTTGCAGGAACCACCATAACAACAAACCATATTGTATTTGTCATAGATTGGATAAATTCAGCATCCGTAAACAATTTAGTGTAATTAGCAAATCCAACAAAATCTTCAACTCCAGTAAGCTTCCAATCAAAGAAACTAATGACAAACGACAGCAAAATCGGTATAAATCTAAAAGCAACGATTATGATCATTGCGGGTAAAATATATAAATAGGGACTCAGCTTATTCTTTTTCATACCATATCCTATGTTTTTTTTACAAGATTGTAGGATGATTAAATGTTGTCAAATGTTTTATCTAAGTTTTAGTTAAATTTATCTTTATTGATGAGGAAATATTAGTTTATAAAAAAACTATTCCCAGCTTAATAACATGAAGACGGTAGATATAGGAATTCAGAAAGCACTATTGAGAATTTTCACAACAAAGAAAGCATAAGAGAATCTCTCTTTTTATCTCTGGGAAGAAATTCACAGAAACTAGCTGCATCTCTGTGTAATCCGTCTGTCTGATGATAAAAATCTCTAGCAAATGGAGGGCACTTTCGTCTGCTTTATTCCGAATAAATGAAGAAATTTTCACTCTTTTAGATTCTTAACAGAATCTTAACACTCCGCTTATATTTATTTAACAAAAAAACCGTATAAACAAGTGAAACCAAAAAAAAAGGAGACTGATATGAAATTTTCAAAAGTGTTTTTTGTCCTATTTGCCTTGTTAGTAACTCTTCCTTACTTTCTTAGTGCCGTGGAGACAAAGTATGAGATGGAATTATGGAATCGTATGACTTATATTGATGATGATAGCAAAACAGATCCAACTACTTCTTTCTCTGTCGAAAGAGGATATTTTTCCATTAAACCAAAATTATCAGAGAACATTAGTGGTAGATTTACCTTAGATTTGTTTTCTTCAGATAATGATTCTAACGGAGCAGGTCTTAAAATGAAATACGCATATTTAGATTTTAAGAATCTTTTTCATCTCCCTAAATCTCAATTATCTATTGGCCTAACAAAAAACTATTTTGCCACTGTTTATAGCTGGAAATATGAAACAATCGAAAAAGATCCATCTGACTTATGGAAATTTGCTTCGAGTACAGATTATGGAATTGTTTTCTCATCTTCAGTACCAGTAGCTAAATTAAGCTATAACTTTGGTATATATAATGGAGAAGGTTATAAGAAAAGTGGAGAAAAAGTTAATTCTGAATATGCGTATTTAGCTAACCTTAGGATCAAACCTATAGAGAAGCTTGAATTAGGAGGTTCATTGTCTCTGAACAGTAAACACGATCCTAATGATGAATTAGGGGAAGATAATATTGAACATCAATCGATTACATCTTTTGCAGGAATAGGAAAGTTTAAGAGTAATGGGGTAACTCTTTTAGGTCAATACTTAGGAAAGAGAGTAGAGTTAGATAATGTAGATGATTCACAAGATGTTTCTTCTCAAGCAATTTCAGTATTAGGAATGTATGATTTAACTACTATCGCCAATATCAATTTAGAGCTTGTAGGTCGCTATGATAGATATGATCCAAATACTGATAATGAGAGTAAAGATGATAAAACAAGCTTAATACTCTTTGGTACTAATTATTATCTACAAAAAAACATTCAAATTCAAGCAAATTACAGTATTACTTCTCATGAAGATGATACTAAAGAAGACATTTCAGTATTAATGCTCCAATTACGTTGGAGTTTTGCTAACCTATTAAGCAACTAATAATTAAAATATTAAAGAGGGAAAAAAATGAAATTTACAAAATTAGCCTTTTTCTTGATGGCAATAACCACTATATCATTATTTGTGGGCTGTGAAAATAAAATTGAGAATAAAGATGATTCAGTTTTAGTCGGCAAACTAACTATGTCTGGTTCAACCACAGTATTACCAATAGCGCAAGCATGCGCTGAAGAATTTATGAATATTAATCCGAGATTGAACATTTCTGTTCGTGGCGGAGGATCATCTATTGGTATCAAAGATATCATGTCTGGAAGCGTAGAAATTGGTAATGCTTCTCGTGATGCTAAGAGTAAAGAAATTAAAAAAGCAAAAGACAATGGTATTAATTTGTATCAAAACATTGTCGCTAATGATGGGATAGCAGTAATTGTTAATCCCAAAAATCCCATTGTAGATTTATCTCTAAAGCAAATCCAAGATATCTACACCGGAAAAATTACAAATTGGAAAGAACTAGGAGGTCTTGACATGAATATTGTGCCTATCTCTCGAGATACTTCATCTGGGACTTATGAAGTATTCTATGAGATAGCTATGAAAAAACTAAACATCTTTCCACAATGTATTATGGTTGCATCCAACAATGCAGCAGTTACTTCTGTTAAAGACACTCCAGGTGCTATTGCCTATGCAGGATTAGGTTACTTATCTTCATCAGTTAAACCCATCCGGATTGAAAGCGTTTTTCCGTCTTTAAAAAATATAATATCGGGAAGTTATCCTATAGCACGTAAGTTGAATATGTACACCAATGGTGTTCCTAAAGGAATTACTAAAAAGTTCATTGATTTTGTTCTCTCCCCAGAAGGTCAAAAGATAGTTGAAAAACAGGGTTTTATTAAAGTTAATTAACAAAAGTGATATCATATATATATAACCCGAGTTAATTTTATAACTCGGGTTCACTGCAAAAAAATAAGAATATCATAGCATTAATTAAGTTGTTATACCTCTTAGAATAAACGATCTAAGAAGTAAATTTAGCAACTTAGATACAAGATTAAAGATTTATAAAAGGATTTGTATGAAAAGTTTTAAAGAGATTCTTTTTAAAAGCATAACTTACTTAGCAGCAATATTCTCAATATTGGCTTTATTCGGAATAATTTTAACTCTCTTTTTTGAAGGTGTACCAGTCTTTCAAGAGGTTTCTCTGAAAGAATTTCTTTTTTCTTCTGCTTGGTATCCTACTAATGAGCACCAAAGTTTTGGAGGTCTAGCCCTACTCTTTGGTTCTCTATCTGTAACATTGGGAGCACTATTGATTGCTGCTCCTATAGGATTAGCCAGTGCTGTTTACTTATCTGAGATTTCAGGAAACAGGACTAAAGAAATTGTTAAACCTATGATAGAATTACTAGCAGGTATTCCTTCAGTAGTATATGGATTGTTTGGTATGGCTTTTCTTGCCCCATTCTTGATTAGAACCTTTGGTATAGATTCAGGCTTAAACATATTCACAGCAAGTATTGTTTTAGGGATTATGATAATTCCAATTATCTCAAGCATGTCCGAAGATGCCTTATCAAATGTACCTAGGGCGCTAAGAGAAGCTTCTTATGGTTTGGGGGCAACAAAATGGGAAACTATCACTCGAGTTGTAGTTCCTGCAGCCAAAACAGGTATAATTGGTAGTTTTGTTCTCGGTTTTGGACGAGCTATCGGAGAAACAATGGTTGTGATTATGGTAGCTGGTGGAGCTGCTCAAATACCTTCATCAATTTTTGATCCTGTTAGACCTCTTACTACTTCTATCGCTGTAGAAATGGCAGAAACAGTAATTGGTTCTATCCACTTCCACTCACTATTTGCCCTAGCTATGATGTTATTTGTCATCACCTTCATTACTAATCTTTTCACAGAACTTTTTCTGTTCAAAAAGGTTAAATAGGAGCTAACTAATGAATAAGAGAAAAATTAATGAAAAACTCGGAATAGGAGCTCTCAGGTTAGCAGTTTTAATAACTACCTTCTTTCTAATTTCCTTTCTTTATATTATCTTTTCTAAAGGAGGACCTGTATTGAGTTGGAACTTTTTTACTGATATCCCTCGTGAAGGTATGACAGCTGGAGGGATATTCCCCGCTTTGGTTGGCACTCTATATCTAACTCTTCTCTCCATTATGATAGCGCTACCCTTAGGTGTTTTTACCGCAATTTACATGGTACATTTAGCTAAACCATTATGGTTAATGAGAATAGTTAGAATTGCTGTTAACACATTAGCAGGAGTCCCCTCAATAATCTACGGACTGTTTGGACTTACACTCTTTGTCAGAATAATGAATTTAGAGGTATCTCTTTTATCTGGAGCACTCACTTTAGCTATTTTGGCCCTACCAGTTATTATTAATGCTAGTGAAGAAGCAATCAGAAATGTACCTAAAAGCTTTAGAGAAGGTTCTTTAGCTTTAGGAGCTACAGAGAGACAAACCATACAAAAGGTGATAATTCCAACTGCTCTTCCAAATATTTTAACTGGAGCAATAATAAGTATTGGCCGAGTTGCGGGTGAAACAGCACCAATAATGTTCACTGCGGCAACTTTCTACTCTCGAATGCTACCAACTTCTCTTAATCATGAGGTAATGGCTCTTCCCTATCACATCTATGCCTTAATGACAGAAGGAGCTAAACCAGAGCAACAAGTTCCAATTGCTTACGGAACAGCTGTAGTACTTCTGCTGTTAGTACTATTTGTTTCAACAGCAGCAATAATTATAAGATACAAAATAAGGAAATCCAGACAATGGTAAAAGAACTATTAAAAACAAAGAATTTAAACCTATGGTTTACAGATAATTATGTCCTTCATGACTTAAATTTCTCAGTGTATGAAAAAAAGATAACAGCATTAATTGGACCTTCAGGATGTGGCAAATCGACCCTATTAAGGAGTTTTAACAGGATGAATGACCTGATTCCTGAGTGTAAAATTGAGGGTGAAATCCTCTTAGATGGAAAAAACATTTATGAACCTAAAGCAGATGTAACCGAAATAAGAGCAAAAATTGGTATGGTTTTTCAAAGACCTAATCCTTTTCCCAAGTCTATCTATAACAATGTAGCTTATGGCTTGCAAATTAGAGGTGAAAAAAAGAAATCGGTTTTGGATGAAGCTGTAGAGAAGAGTTTAAGAGATGCGTGGATTTGGGATGAAGTAAAGGATCGTTTGCACACTTCGGCACTCTCCTTATCTGGGGGACAACAACAGAGACTATGTATTGCTAGAGCATTAGCCAATCAACCTAAGGTACTTCTTCTTGATGAACCTACTTCAGCACTAGATCCAAAATCAACTGCTAAAATTGAGGAGCTCTGCATTGACTTAAAAGATAAAGTAACAATACTAATGGTTACTCATAACATTGCTCAAGCAGGAAGAATATCAGACTATACAACTTTCATGTATTTAGGTGATATCATAGAGTTTGGCGAAACAAAGAATGTTTTTACTGTCCCTCGGGACAAAAGAACTGAAGACTATCTTACAGGTGTCTTTGGGTAAAACTAATAATGGGGAGAAATAAATTATATGTTGACAGCAAAAATAATTGATTTAAAAAAGAGTCTTATGGATATGGCTGGATATATCCAAAAGATGATTGAGTTATGCATAAGCTCAATGAACGATATGGAGATTGAAATACTTGAAGATGTTGCTTATTATGAAGAAAAGGTAAATAGACTAGAATTAAGAATTGATGATAGATGTGCAGCCTTAATTGCCTTGTATCAACCTGAAGCTAAGGACTTACGATATATTTTAATGATAATTAAGTTGAATAATGATTTTGAACGACTTGGAGATTTGGCTTACAAGATATCTCTCAGTTTGAAAGCAATGAAAGATGATTCACTAATTTTCAGTATGGTTGAGTTATATGAAATGGCAAAGAAGAGCTTTTCTATGCTTCAAGATAGTATCATAGCATTCATCGATGAAGATATTGCTAAGTCCCTAACAATAGGATGTCGTGATAATGAGGTAGATAAACTTTATGAACAGCTTTATCTGAGAATTAAGAATATTCTTAAAGATACAACAAACAAGATTGAGCCCAGTTTACATATTCTTAGAATCGCTGCTAAATTTGAAAGGATTGCAGATTTAGCTACCAATATAAGCGAAAGTACTATTTATTTAGTAGAAGGTACTGTAATTAAACACCATATTCGGGAGATATAATGACAAAAAGTAAGACGATATTCGTTGTAGATGATGAGCATGATATTTTAGAGTTGTTAAAACTACAGCTTACTAAAGCCAGCTTTACTGTTAAGACTTTTGATAAAGGAAGAGATTTCTTAGAAAAGATTAAAACTGAAGTCCCTGATATGGTAATTCTTGACCTTATGCTACCAGATATAGAAGGGACAGAAATATGCAAAACTATCCGAAAGACTGATCAGTTTAAACTACTACCAATAATCATGCTAACTGCCAAGGGCGAAGAGCTTGATAGAATTCTGGGTTTAGAATTAGGAGCTGATGATTATTTAGCAAAACCATTTTCTCCACGAGAATTAGTTGCTCGAATTAAAGCTGTTCTTCGTCGATCAGAAGTAAATCGTCTTAACTCTAATTTCCTCTCAATTGGAGAGATGCTTCATATAGATAAACGAAAGTTTGAAGCAAAAGTAAAGGGCAAGAAGGTCAATCTCACATCTACTGAATTTAAAATCTTAGAACTCCTAGTCAGTCATCCTGGCTGGGTCTTCAGCCGGGAACAAATTCTTAATCATCTTTGGGGAAATGATAAGATAGTCTTAGACCGGACAATTGATGTCCATATTAGAAATCTCCGCTCCAAAATCGGTGATGCTGGCAATTATATTAAAAACATAAGAAGCATTGGTTATAAATTTGAGGCATAATGCTTAAAAAAAACTCAATCTTTAGAAGAATCCTAACTAGTTATATCATCATCTTTATTGTTTTAGTTTCTCTGATTTATTATATATCGTTATCATTAGTAAAAGAACACCATTTAGTTAGATTAGAAAAAGACCTAGTTAAACAGGCTCATTCAACATTTACACTAATTAAAGATGATTTAGAAAGTAAGAGTTATTCAGCCTTGCAAGAGAAAGTCAAACAGATTTCTGAAACTATCCAAGCAAGAATTACTATTATTGACATAAAAGGTAGAGTTATTTTAGAATCTGATGCAAACCCAGATGGTATGGAAAACCACAGTGAACGTCTGGAGTTGACT
>Ga0265294_10003904_pt1 | contig 18790 bp, 29 predicted proteins | sample MunlanPumphouse3_FD_192504 | JGI IMG/M metagenome (GOLD analysis project Ga0265294, IMG submission 192504) | Groundwater microbial communities from a municipal landfill in Southern Ontario, Canada - Pumphouse #3 | ecosystem: Environmental > Aquatic > Deep subsurface > Groundwater | place...
AACAAATTCCCGGAAAAAATAGTTTTATCATAGTTAATAGAATTCCGGGGACGGACCTTGAAATGCCAAATGCATTAAAAAAGCATGTAATCACATGCTTTTTTAATGCAAATATTTACATAGTCATTATTTCAAGAACTACCTTTGAAGCATTAATAAAATCATTTATATTAAGCTGTTCATCTGTTGTGTGGACGAGTTCCATTCCAGTTCCAATATTGACTGCTTTTATACCGTTTTTATTGAATATATTAGCGTCACTTCCACCACCGGAAGGTATTTTTTTAACTTCAAGTCCTAATTTTTTACATACACTTTCAATTGATTTTATATGTGCATCATCATGATCTAAGATGTATGAATAGTAGAAATATTTAATATTATAATCTAATTTAGCACCGTATTTGTCACACGCGTCATGCAAGCATTTAATCATGTGGTTAGTTTGGTTTTTAAGCTTTTCTGTTGAGCGGCTTCTTGCTTCTGCTACAATTTCAACTAATGGTGAAACAATGTTGGTTGCGCCCACTGCATTAAATGTACCTATATTGGCAGTAGTTTCACTGTCAATACGAAGAAGTTTCATATTTGTTACTGCCTCCGCTGCAACCATTATTGCACTTATACCATTTTCCGGACTTGCACCTGCATGAGATGGCTTTCCAATAATATTAGCATAAATTGTCGCTTGTCCCGGGGCTTCGGTAATAATATGACTTGGGCTTCCACCACTGTCTAAAACGATTCCTTTTTTAGCATTTAGTTTAGAAAATTCTACTTCTTTAACACCATTTACTCCGCCTTCTTCACAGATTGTAAAAACTATTTCAATTGGTCTGTGAGGCAGGTTGTTTTCTTTTATAGTTTTTAATGCCTCTATAATTGCTGTGATGCCTGCCTTGTCATCTCCACCAAGAATTGTATCGCCCTTACTTTTTATATAATCGCCATCTATGTAGGGAGCTATGCCGTTGCCTGGGGTAACTGTATCCATATGAGCACTGAACAGCATTGCCTCTGATTCATTAGTTCCGGGAATAAAACAATAAACATTATTGCCATTGGAACTTAACTTTTCACCAGCCTTGTCTGTATAAGTTTCGAATCCCAAATCCTTTAAATCTTTAATAATTCTTTCACCTATCGCTTTTTCGTTCTTAGTTTCACTGTCAATTTGTACGTACTCCATAAAGGTTTTTATTAATCTGTCTTTATTAATCATAGCACACCTCATCTTTTTTTATATTTTATTATATTATATTTTCTCAGAAATTACCATGAAACAATTCTATAATTCTTAACGTCTAATATATCAGAAGTAAAAAAAATCCCATTGGCCATGGTAAGCTTCAAAATAAAATTTTAAAAAGAGGTTATTATGATTAGAAAAAAATTATTTAAAATAATATCATTAAGTTTAGCTTTATCAGTTTCGTCAATTGGATTTGCTTTTGCAGAAACGAAAGAAAATTTGGATGAGCCAGTATCTATACAAATAACGGCAGCTGATGAAGCATTGTATGAAGCACAAGCTGAAATTGATAAATTATTATTCGAACAAAGTTATGCTAAGGATTTAGAAGAAAAGGGTATATCCATTACTCATACAGCTACAGTTGATGATTATGTTGAAGTAGGAATAACACCATATACACCAGAAAATGCTGATGTGGTTATTAAACTATTAGGAAAAGATAATGTAAAGGTAGTTGAAGGTATTCAAGCTGAAATACTACAATACAGTCCAGATAATCCAATAGATCCAGCTGAATTAGCAGATGATTCACAAATAGTTAGAGTAACTGGTGACGTTGAGGATATTAGTGCACCGGCTGATATAGATGTTGTTGAGGATGCAGAAACAATAAGTGCTCCTGCTGTAAAGGAAATTGAAAAGAATGGAATATCAACATTCACTATTTTAGGACTAAGTGCATTTGTATTAGCATGCGGCTTAGTGTTATTTAAGAAAAAGAGAGCATAATTAAATTAATGTTAGTTATAGGCGGCAGGTTAGATACCTGTCGTTTTTTATATGCCTTGAAAGCTATCAAAGACGGCTATGGCCCCTTATATGTAGATGGTGACAGACTGTTGGGTTACTTGTTATGCGCTTCCCATTGGGGAAATAGTGAAAATTACAACTATAGTTTTCCTGTATGGGGATACGGTTCGATTTAAGGATTTGATGGATGGACATTTTTATGTCTTTCCATCAAATGCCCTAAAAGTCTGGTTCATAATTGAAAACTCAACAGGTAGTTATTGGCTTACTCAATTCATATAAATCATCTGGACATATATCTATACCATTTGGCCATTCCAATGTTTTATATTTAACTCTTGCATTCTTAAATATACTTTTATTTTTCAATGAAACAAACCATTTGTCATTTAACAAATCTTCAGCATTAAATATACGTTTTTCCATGTTATCAAAAGTTACAAGTAGTTTATAGTCATTAATATATTCAACTTCTTTGGGTCGCGGGTACATAGGGCACCTCCATTTCTATCTTAATGGTTCAATTTTAAAAAATTCTTCACCGTTTAATAAAAGCTGCCAGTTAGCTTTCAATTCTTCCAGATGTATTAAAATCCAGGCAATTGTTAATTGTTGCTGTTTTCTTGGAATACTGCCTTCAATCATGTTTCCTTCAAAATCAAATATCGCTTCATTATCACAGTACAAAACATGTATATGAGGCACATGATGTTTTCCGCCAAGTTCTCTATACATTCTAATTATAATTCCATAAAACATACTTATTGTAGGCATTGTTTCCTCCTCTTTTTGTCTCTTGAATTTCAATTTTATTATAATTTATTATATACTATTATTGAATTCTTATCAATTAAAATATACTAGCTATCCACTTGTGATCTGAATTACGAATTATGTTACATAATGAAATATAGAACATTTATGTTGGAATAATGAGAAATATAAATTAAAAAGAATTTATATTATGGTTCAATTGTAGTATAATAAAAACAAAGATATTAGAGAGGTATACTTTAAATTAATGAATAAAGGAAGTAAAGATGTATTCAGATGTTGAAATCAAATTAAAGAAAAGAAATAAAATATTGTTTTCACGTGATAGTCAATGTTTACACGATTTGATAAAGCTAATTCAATTACAAAATCACCGGGCTCTTGTTAAATGGGCTTTGGATTGTTCAACAACCAGTTTGGAGCAATTTGAAGCAAAGTATCCTTATGAAAGAAGACCAAGAATTTGTTTGGAACTTTGTGAGGAGTGGGCAAGGGGTAAAATTAAAATGCCTGCAGCAAAACGGGCAATTTTAGATTCGCATGCAGTAGCAAAAGAAATTAATGATGAAGAATATGGAGCTTTGTGCCACGCAATTGGTCATGCTGGTGCTACTGTGCATGTGGAAACACATGCTATAGGTTTGCCTATGTACGAATTAACATCAATAGTATTAAAATATGGCAAAGAAAACTATTCAAAGCCGATAAGCGATAAGATAAATTTCTATTATGACCGCCTCTTGTATTGGCAAGAAAAAACTGATAAACTTGAACTTGAATGGGCAGATTTTTTATTGGATGATACAAGAATTAACAAAGAAAAATTATTAAGTGAAAAGCGAAAGTTAAAAGAATAATAAGTGAATAAATATAAGGAGAACCTATGGAGATAAACTATCAATTTAAGATAGCAATCGTAGGCGACTTTTCTGTATATAAAAGTAATAGTTTGAAAGATTTTATTTATGAGTGTAATAAAGGAAAAGATATATTCTTTTTGCCCAATGGAAATCAGGCAGTTGAAAAGTTAAAAGTAATTTAAGCGGGATTTGTTTTTGTTGATAATAGAATTAGGATAGCATATAATAAAATTAATAGATTTTATTTTACAATTTCATTGTAGAACTTTTGTGGATTGAGCAGAAAGGCGATTAATGATGAAAAGCGATAATACAACGGATTATGGTTTATTTAAGATAGGTGCTCTTTATAAATTAAGTGCCATAAAGCGAAGTATTATTATCTGGTTATGTTTTCAAGGGATACTATGGATAATATTTGGTATTAGTTACATAACAAATAAGGAAGCGTGGCTTAATGTAGTAATAGTTGACCCGGTTACAGCTTCTGTTGGTGGATGGTGGTCCAGCCAAAGAATGGTCGCAAAAACGTAGCTTTAAGGATATTAAGTTGAACATGAATGAAATCATTATTATTGTACTAAGCACTATAATGTTAATATTGGCTGCAATAATTGAGACTTTTGAAATATTTGGATAAATAAAGGAAAGACAAATATAAAAAAATACTAAGAAAGAGGTAATTATGAAATTTACATTTAATCATTTTAATTTTAATGTTCTTGATTTAGAGAAAAGTATGAATTTTTATGAAGAAGCTTTAGGTTTAAAAGAGGTGAGAAGAAAAGAAGCGGAAGATGGCAGCTTCGTAATAGTATATTTAGGTGATGGAGAAACAAACTTTTCATTGGAACTAACCTGGATGAAAGGAAGAACTGAACCTTACGATCTAGGCGAACAAGAATATCATCTTGCAATGGCTGCAGACAATTACGATGAAGCCTTCAAAAAACATGAACAAATGGGCTGTATTGAATATATAAACGAAGCAATGGGTATATATTTTATCTTAGACCCTGATGGATATTGGATTGAAGTTGTAAGAAGGAAAAATTAATTTCACAAAGAAGAGATCTATGTGGAGATAAATACTTTACGGAGGGACAAGGTTTGGATATTAAGAAACCAATATAGGAGGCTATTTAATCATGGAGGTGACTATAACTGTGAAAAATTTCAAAAGAATGCACTTGATAATTATCATTGTAGCAGTAGCGGCACTTGTTTTGACTGGATGCTTTGGGGTTAATAAGATTAACAATGTGGCGGATGATTCTGCTATTGACGAAAATGCACCAAATACGGAATCACCTGCTGTCCCGTTTCCATGGGGCGGCAACATGGACGGGAAAGAAATGACGCTTAACGATGTGCGCCAGCTTGCCGGGAAAGGCGATAATTTATTGTTTGAGGATTTGTGGCAATATAAGGGAGGAAATGCAAGTTCAAGTCATGACCGATACATTATGGTTTATAAAATAGAGGGTGGATATCGTTTAGTCGTACATTCAAATTCAACAGGCAAGCCGGATGCGGTAAATCTTGAAAGTATTTGGGAAAGCGGAGGCAGCGGCATTGATATACGATATAATGATGTGGATGAGTTTTTGTCGGCCAATCCTTCACAAGATGCCATCACAGAGGAAGAAGCACAGGATATAGGGCAAACAAAGCTTAAAGTGGAGCTGGAACCTGTAAACTGGTATATTCTTGGGGATTGGCCGATAAGTACAGACGACAAGGATGCTGTTTTTGCAGAAGCACTGCAGGATTCAATTTATACTGTAGATGAATCCTGCTGGGTTTTCCGTGTGAAAGATACAGCCGAGTGGGGAGGCAGTTATTATGCTGTGGGGAAAAAGAGCGGAACTATATTTATATGCAGCTTTGATGATAACGGTAAACCCATATGGAGTGTTGTGGATTCTGAATAATTACATCTTAAGGGAAGATGCTGAAATTAAAGATTTTGAAGAATTTTTACTAAACAATGCCACCTCATTTTCATTAGCTCTCCTTTTTATCCAGGAAATTAGTTCCCAAAACTCCTGCCACAATCAAAACTGATCCTATTACATGATAATAATATATGTTTTCTTTAAGAATTACTGCTCCTGCCACTATGGTAATAACAGTTCCTAAATTTGCAAAAACACTCATTTTTGATGCTTCTATTTTTGACAGAATATAATTTGTCATCAGGGATGTTACCAAAGAAGGAAGTACACCTAAATACAATATTGATATTATAAAGCTGATATTTGTTAAGGGAGCGAAAAAATTACTTATAGTTCCGTTTATTATATGCTTTCCTAATGATATTGAGTTGTAACAAATGAAGCTTATAACAACCATCATGGTACTAATTTCAATACTAGTGAAATTCTTTGTTAATTTTCTTGCCATAACGCTGTATCCTGAAATTGATAATGCGGATAGCAGCAGCAAAAGAATACCCATTAGACTGTCAAAATTAAGAGCTGCACTTTTGTTAACCGTTATATAAATCACACCGGAAACCGAGACTAAAATTGATATTTTTTGAAGAATTGTGGTCTTTTCTTTTAAAAAGTATTCAGCCAAAATTAATGTAAAAATGGGCGATGATGATAATAATATACCTCCTTCTGCAGAAGAAGTATATTGAAGGCCAAATGTTTGAAATGCAAAGAAAGACAGCGGATAAAGTAATGCAATAGGAATAATTTTTAAAAGCCTTTCTTTATTGTAAATGAATTTAATCTGCTTAAATACATATAAAATTACAATGATTTAAAGAAAAGCATGAAGTTTTATGAAGAAGCTTTAGGGTTAAAAGAGGTTAGAAGAAAAGAAGCAGAAGATGGCAGCTTCGTAATAGTATTTTTAGGTGACGGAGAAACAAACTTTTCATTGGAACTGACTTGGATGAAAGGAAGAACAGAACCTTACGATTTAGGTGAACAAGAATATCATCTTGCAATGGCAACGGACAATTACGATGAAGCTTTTAAAAAACATGAAAATATGGGCTGCAGTTTTATTTTTAGTTGATATTAAATTTAGAATGGCATATAATAAATTTATCTGATATCAATGTTTTAGAAATGTTATAAGGAGTGTAATGTAATGACTTCTGACACTATTTCAATCGAAAAAGTAAAAGAAATAATAATACCCATATTAAAAAAATATCCGGTAAGAAAAGCTATACTCTTTGGCTCATATGCTAAAGGCAATGCTTCACAGAGCAGTGATATAGACTTATATATTGATACTAATGGAAGATTAAAAGGTTTAGATTTTGTCGGATTGCTTGAAACTCTTTCTAATAGTTTGGGCGTAGATATAGACTTAATAGATAGGTCACATATAGAGCCTAATTCTTACATAAATCAAGTGATTGAGAATGAAGGGACGGTAATATATGAAAAGTCTGAAGATTACTCAAAAAATGCTTAGTTATATTGATTCTATATTAAAATACACAAGTAATATTACTTATAATGAATTTAAGAATAATAGTATGATGGTGGAAGCATGCATATTTAATTTGAGTCAAATTGGTGAATTAGCCAACAAACTTGATAAAGTATACATAAATGAACACTCTGATATTCCATGGTTTAAAATTAAAGGATTAAGAAATCGTATTGTTCATGATTATGAAGGTGTAAACCTGAATTTAATATGGGAAATTATTGATGTTGATATAAAAATATTAAGAAAACAACTAATGAAACTAATTGAACAGATCGATATCTGAAATGAAATAAATTGAATAGTTTTATAAAAATTAAAATAATAAATTGGGGACGAGCATATGAGTTTAAAAAATGAAATAATTAGCTTTATTGAAGAATATGTGCTTGAATCAAAAAGTAAGAAAATGTTTCGTAAACCAATCGTTGGCTTTTCATCTGCAAATAATCCTTTGTATGAAAAATAAAGGATATTATAGGAGCAAAACATTTGCATCCTAAAGACATTCTGCCTAATGCTAAGACTGTAGTATCATTTTTTATTCCCTTTGCTGAAAATGTTGTAAATTCAAATAGGATTAATTCTACCATGTTTTAGTATCAATAAATTTATTTACCAATGTTTCAGCTGCTTCCACTATTTGACTGTCAAAATTCATGTAATGAAGGAGCTTAATTGCATTTTTGGTCTGTGAGGGACCTTCTTTTAACTTATAATCAAAATGTATGCCGTCATCTGCAATATACTCACGAAAATGATAGTTGTCATATTCGTTACTTAATATATGTGTAAGCTCAATGTCGTGAGATGCTGTAACGCAAAGGCAGTCTATGCTGTGCAGATAATTCAATACTGCTGCTGAGGCGGCAATTCGTTCAATTGTATTTGTACCTTTCAAAATTTCATCTACAAAACATGTACAGGTTACATCTTGTATCTTATCAACTAGTATTGCAATTTTAAAAGCCATAGGATTTTCTAAAACGGATATTAAACAGCAACATATGATAAAAATTGGAGCTGTATCCTTAGCAGGCATCGTAGGCGGAATAATTTTAACGAGTTTATTGGGAGAAAAGTTTGTAGATGCTGCACTAAGTGTTTAGGGATTGGGTGTAAAGAGTGTTGAATTAATCATTAATCCTTTAACTCAATATATTTTTTATCCCGCACTATTAATGACACTAATATTATCTGTAACATGGATTGCAGTGAAATCAATTGATAAATGCAATATTATATCTATTCAATAAGGGTTCTGCCCATCATTCAACGATTTCAGCTTTGAAGATATACCAATATTAGATAATGTAGATTTTAAGGTCAATGAAGGAGAATTCATTGCCATAATGGGTCAGTCAGGCTCCGGTAAATCCACATTGCTTTACAATATAAGCGGAATGGATAGACCCACCTCCCATTTGTTTAAGTCTTATTTCACTGATTTTTTCATTTTTCTAATTTAGAAATATAATTTCCGCAAAACGAAACGATACCGGTACATTTTTACTATTCACACATGTAAAATAATGCTATAATAATTTTAGCATTTAAAGGGGACATAGCTTTTAAAAGAAAACGATAAATTATAATGATGAAAATAAAAATATATTACATCAACAAGTAACTGTGTATTCGGATAACGAAATAAGATTCTATACTAAAAACAATCTAATAATGCACCTTCGGTAATTAAGCTGTAAGTGAAATGTTGGAAGGCTTTAGAAAGAATTAAGAAAGCAAAAATAATTATTCAAAAAATTGCAGACGGAACAAATCCGACTAATGACCTACTGATTGAAACTGACAGTTTTTTACATGATCCAAAATATAAAAATAATAAACAAAAAATCTTTGCTTCTATTCAATTTCAAATAGCCTTTTATAATATTCTTCTTTTAATAAATTTAAGATATAACTTTTTCTTGGGCTTCTAGATTCATTAGGGTCAAATCCAATAGGATCCCAGTGTGATAGGGTTCCGTTGTAAAAGCATTCATATGCGTGGCCATCGTTATAACCGATAAAAGAGCCTACCCATTTTACATTAACCATTGTTTTAACCCACACATTTGCTCCGCTGTTACTTATTTCTTTTATGTTGTGACCGGTAAATCCTCCTATGCCAAAGGGCATCTCTCCTGACCAATAATATATCGTATTATTTACAATTTCATCACATATAAGGGTACCTTTAACACTGCAATTTAATATATTTGCATTATTGCTTCCGGTAAAACCGCCAATCCAGTTTCCACCATAGACTTCAACATCAGCATGGCAATTGATAATTTCGCATTTTAGCACCTCATCACCTACATCATAAACGCTGCTAACTTCTCCGGCGAACCCTCCTACATTTGAAGTTCCTTTGACTATACCGCTTACCTTGCAGTTTTCTACTTTAGAGCCGTATATTTTTCCGGCAAGTATTCCTGCTGCCATTAAACCTTCTTCGCCTATATAATCTATATTTGCATTAATAATATTTAAATCCTTAACTAAAGCCCCTTGTCCCAATATAGAGAAAAATCCATTGGAATTTTCAACAATATCATATGACACCTCTATTGCTTTTAAAACGCTTAAATTACTTATGGTATAGTTGTTTCCATTGAAAGATCCGCAAAATCCTGACATATCATGGACTCTGTGGTCATAACTTTGTGTATAGTCTGTATATTTGCCCATAGGTTCAAATTCTATACCGCTCATATCTATATCACACATAAGATTGTATGTTGCGCGTATTTCGCTATATAAACGACTATTCACACGTTTTGACATAGCAACAAGATCCTCAGGACTTGCTAAATCGTATGATTTTTCCGAGAATAATTCACCATAACCATTATTGGTATATATATTTTTTGCAGCATCTATATCATAAATATTTTCCACGTTAATAATTCTGTACATCTGCTCTCCGGCTTTAAAAACATCAGATAAAATGGAAGGGATATCTTCTTCAGCCAATATATAAGGAAGAGCGGTATACTTTACCGGGTAAAGCCAATGTTTGTTTCCTTGTTCATCATTGACAAATCTTCCATACAATATGCTTATTTCTTCCTCTGAACTATTGATTTCAAAAGGTTCAAGGCTAATATCCGGATATTTTGCAGTAGGATAATAATGGGTTCCGTAATATGTATCTTCACTTATTTCATAACTCATAAATAAAGATGAAATCTCCTTTGCATCTTCATATGGAATTGTAATATCATTTTCATACAAAAATTTATCTTCTTTATTTAAATCTGTTAACAGATTTATTGTGTATAAAAGAGGAGTATAATCATCGGATGCATACCCCCAAGCATATTTTTCATACATTAAAGCTAATTCATGCAGCTTTGAATAATTTTCTTCTAATTTTTCGGAATTTTTTTCTGCATATTCTGGTTGTTCATCTAAAGAGTCATTTTTATCTACTTGTTGACTACATGAGCATAGAAGAATACATACAGCAAATATTAAAATCAAATATTTTTTCATTATTATTTACCCCTCTTTGATATACTTATATTTTTTACTGCTAATCTAATTATGTCCATATATATATTATTTGATTTGATTGTTAAAAATACTAATCATTGCTTATTGTTTGACGATGTATATATGAAATTTGTTCCAATTATCTACAACAACATCATTTACAATTTAATTTTTTTATGATTAAATTGTATATATTAGATCTTGCAAAAGAATGGTTTAGTGGTTAAATATAAAAACGGAGAATGGAAAGTTATAAAGACAGAAAGCACTTGGATAAGTTAAGCACATAAGACCATAAATCATCTGAGGGCTTTAGCCCGAAAAATCTTATAATTTCTTATTGCGGAATTGTAAATAAATGGTATAATACTATTAGCTTAATAAAAACTTATAAGCGTATCGGAGGAATTCTATGAACAGTGAATTTGAAAAAGAAGCTGTTATTACGAATGACCCTGAATTTATATCACCAAAGATTGATTATGCTTTTAAGCAAATGATGACAATGAAATTGCACTAAAGTATTTCTTAAGTGCCGTTCTAAAAATTAATGAAGAAGAAATCGATGAAATACAATATATCGATACACACACTCTTAAAGAGTATGTTGATGACAAATATATTGTAATGGATGTAAGGCTATTGTTGAAAGACAAATGTGAAATTGACATAGAAATGCAGGTTATGAACTTTAGATATTGGACTAACAGAGTAATGTATTACAGCAGTCGGATGCTTTCAGAGCAGTTGAAAAGAGGACAGGATTACGGTAAATTTATAAAATGTGTTAGCATAAGTATTTTGGATTTCAATATATTTGACAAGAACAGCTACCCGGGATATTACAGTTCTTACCATGTACGGGAAGACATAGACGGAAGGACTTTTAGTGATTTGTTGGAATTTCATGTAATAGAACTACCTAAAATTCCAGAAGTGCTTATAGAAGATTTGAATGATGATTTACTAATATGGGCAAAATTTATCAACTCAAAGAATAGAGAGGAGATGATAACATTGACTGAAAAGAATGAAGGAATTAAAGCAGCATTCGATGAGCTGGTATCATTGGAAAATGATGATGAGAGAAGACAGGAATACAAAATAAGAGAAAAAGCGATAATGGATTACAAAGTACAAAACCGCGCTGCACGAGAAGAAGGAATAAAAGAAGGAATAAAAAAAGGGAAATTACTGACGGCAAAAAATATGTTAAATGACGGTTTAAGTTTAGAGTTTATTAGCAGAGCAACTGAATTACCCACAGAGAAAATTAAAGAGCTCCAAAATGAAATTGATGAAAAGGCGAATTAAATATACTTCAAGGGGCTTTGTCCCCTTTTCTGTCATACAATAATATTAAGCAGACGATTTTCGTTTTTATTTCTTTCTATACGCAAGTCATAATCTGCTTCTAATTGTATTTTTCTGTTTATAAAAGTAAGAGTTTAAAAGACTTTATATATGAATGTAATAATGGAAAAGATATATTATTCTTGTCGGATGAAAATAAGGCGGTTGAAAAGTTAAGGCAATAGACAATGTGCTGTAAGAAATAATTTATATACGAGGAGAATTATAATGAATATTAAAATCAGAAGAGTAACGATTAATGATTTAGATGAAGTAACAGAAGTGGAAGCAGAGTGTTTCCCGGAGGCGGAAGCAGCTACAAAGTCGTCGTTGGAACAACGAATTAAGATATTTTCAGATAGTTTTTTCGTAGCAGAAATTGATGGCGATGGCAAAATAATAGGTTTTATTAATGGATGTGTAACAAATGAAACTACTATTTATGATGAGCTATTCAGTGATGCTTCTTTACATATACCAAATGGTGATTACCAAGCTGTTTTCGGACTTGATGTTCTTCCTGATTCTCGCAATCAAGGAATAGCTGCACAATTAATGAACCATATGATTCAAACAGCAAAATCAGCAGACCGCAAAGGTGTTATCCTAACATGCAAGGATAAGCTTACCCACTACTATTCTAATTTTGGTTTCAAAAATAAAGGTATTTCAAAATCCAAACATGGTGGTTCTGTGTGGTATGATATGATTTTAGAGTTTTAGCGGATGTAAAGAAAATTTAGAATTTACCTCCATTTTTTCCTGAGATTGAGACACAAATATGTACTTTATCAAATTGTTCCTTAATCGGAATATTGATGAATGCGCTAATGTATCGTATTAACAAGCATTTTTAACTTGTTAGGATTTTTTGAGAAATAGTTGTATAGCTGTATAAATCTTAGAAGTTCTCCTTCTGGTTTATAATCTTTTTTATTGGTTTTAATATGAGTTTTTATGAAACTGTCTTTTTTATCAAAAGTTAGACTTAATCCGGTGTTAAAGCTTATATCATGATATGTGATAAGCCTTGTATACATATAAAAATCATCATGTATTTGACTTCCGCTTAAGGCTACATCAACTATCTTATATTCAACACCTGTAAATATTTCTTTAAGATATACATACCCTTCATCAAAATCAGTCTTTATAATTTCAAACAGTCCTATTGTTGAATCTAACATGCTATGTAAAAACTCCACCTTTTCAGGTTTTCTGTAGCGATGAGACTGAATGAAATTTTCGGTAATGCAATTTATATTAGGAGAAATTTTATATATTAATATATCATAAAGAGCCTGTACACCTTCTCTTGTGTCAAGATCAAAACTACTATCAATAAAGGTAAGTTTTTCTTTATTATTAAGTAGGTGTTCATCTTTGTAAACATGACTATTATCTATTCTTTGTTCGAATTTGCCATTTTCATGGTACCTAACCATTGTATTTACAATATCGCTATGCATTTTTCTTATTTTATAATATTCTTTTATATGCGATTTTCTATCCAATGTCATTTTATGAAGAGAATTCATAATCTGAAACATAAACTCCTGGTCATTAAAGTTTTCCAATGAACCCAAAAGTTCATCCTCATCCACATCTTCATAGTCGTAATCATACTCTGTATTGTAATCTTTCAAATTGCTTTTGTCTTCAAAAGTTTTGGGATAACAGCATTTTTTATATTTTTTTCCGCTTCCGCAGGGACATAAATCGTTTCTTCCTATTTTCATAATTTTCTTAGTCCTCTCTCGTAGTAAATTTACATTCAAATATCTCAATATGTTATATACATATTTTATCGTTATTTATTCAAAAAATCAAGTCAAAGGTACTTTAAAAAAGCGACAAACTACAATTCCTTAATATCTTATAAAACAAATTTCAGACAGCCTATTATTATTTTCTTCTTTGGGCAAATTTAAAATATCATTTAACCCACATTAATACAGAAAAAAATCCATTGAAATTTTCCACAATACTATTTGATATTTCTATTTCTTTTAAGACGCTTAAATTGCTTATGGAGTAGTTGTTCCCATAAGATTGTAAGTTGCACGTATTTCACTATATAAACGGCTGTTCACACGTGTGACATGGCAACAAGATCCTCAGGAGCCCACAGGGAATCTGGACAGCAGAACCAGTCAGAACGTAATGGGGCTGATAAAAGTAACCGGAGAGAAATTCAGACAAAGCATTGTGGAACGATTGAGAATTGCCGGATAATAAAAATAAAAAAAGACGCACAGTGCGTCTTTTCGTCTTTTCATTTCCTCCGGTATATCTATCATGATACAATGGCCATAAATATAATTAGAAAGAGGTAAGTAAGTAAAATCATTAGGAATAGGACCAAAAGGTATCTAAGGGAAGGTTAGATTAAAATTAATAATTTTTTGCAGTAATTTATATTTTATTTGCGTTATAATAAATGCAGGGAAAGGAGGGGAGGTATGGAAAGGGAAAGCTTGTTAATTAAAGAGTCTATTAAGGGCGATGAAAAAGCTTTTGCCGGTATAGTCAATAATTATAAGAATTATATTTTTGCAATTATATTAAATTTCATTAAAGACTATGGAGAAGCTGAAAATGTAGCTCAGGAAGTATTCTTTCAAATCTATACCTCGCTGCCAAACTATAATAATGAAAACTTTAAGGCATGGATAGGCAAAATAGCTGCAAATAAATCCATAGACTGGATAAGGAAGAAGAAGGCGAAATATCGTGAAGAAGCAGTTGGAAATACAGTAGATTTAATTGACGGCACAATGATGGATAACAATCCAGAAACACTCATAGTTCAAAAAGAAAGAAAAGAAGCTCTTAGTAATGTGCTGAATGATATGCCGGAAATTTACAAAGTGGTAATTGAGAAATTTTATTTTCATGATAAGTCTTATGAAATAATTGCACAGGAAGAGGATGTACCTGTAAAGACTATTGCTTCAAGGCTCTACAGGGCAAAAATAATATTAAAAGAGAAATGGAGGGAAGAAAATGAAACATTATGATTATATTGAGTGGCTGTTCTATAAAAATAGTATGTTGTCACAAGAAAAGTCTGAAGAAATGGAGCGACATTTATATGGATGTAATACATGTATGGAGATTTTTCTGTCCCTAATTGATGGAAAGGAAGAACAAAATGCTGGAGAAATTATAAGTGATGATTTCATATCTAATGTAATTAGTGATATTTCTAAAGGAAAACAAGAAAAGTCAAAAATCAAACACACAAAAAAAGCATTTTATTATCAATTTGGTTACTATGCAGCTGTTGCTTCTGTAACCATAATTCTGACATTGGGTGGATTCTATGTGAATTTGGTAGATGCGGTGCCAAGGATATCAGCTTCCATTGAATTAACAGAAAATAATTCAAATAGAATTTCTGACTTTTCAAACAAAATTGTAGATTCTGCATCAAGTTTTTTATTAAGCATTGAAAATACTGAAAATAATTGGAGGGAAAATGATGAGAGATAAAAGTAAATTTATAGCATTTATATTTTCGGCTATACCGGGTTTAGCACACTTTTATATAGGTTTAAAAGAAAGGGCATTGATATTTTTTATTTTTCTTGTAGTAGGAGTTACAGGAGGAATAGGTTTAGCTTTCCTTACATATGAGGAAATCTTCTTGGTTTTTACAATTATAGGTTATCTTATATTGTGGCTGATTGCTTTAATAGATGTGTTTTCAGCATGGAAAAGTATTGAAACAAAACAATTGTATAATAATGAAACATATAACTATATACCAGACAAAAAATTAAATAAAAAGAGTATTTCTCTTGCATTATCGGTGATACCTGGAGCAGGTCACATGTACTTAGGATATCAGAAAAAGGGCTTGGTTATAATGGGAGCATTCTTCTTTTCTATATTTTTTATGGGATGGTTAGGAATATCAATGCTTTTGTTCCTGCTGCCTCTGATATGGTTTTACAGTTTCTTCGATGCAATGCATATTGCGGATGGCTCCCAGGACGAAATGAAAAATCAAGTATTGGATTTCCCTCAGATTAAACATGAATGGGTAGGATTTGCTTTAGTTGGTATTGGTGTGATGATTTTGCTTGAAAGAATACTGTATCCATTGATTAATTATGAAATTCGCAGATATTTACAAACTTCCATAGTATCCTTAATTTTTATTTCAATAGGTATTTACATGTTGATAAAAAATAAGAAAAGCACAGTTCTATATGATGAAGAGCAGGAGGAAAATGATGATCAAGATTAAACGAGTCGGAACAATTTCAATGGCTGTAGTTCTAATAGCATTTGGGGTGATTTTGTTTCTGTCACAAATAAATAAATTCTCTGCTCTGAATATGGTATTGAAAATGTGGCCTCTTATATTGATATTGATTGGTTTAGAAGTGCTATTGTACAGATATGCATCCAAGGATGAAAGCGTGGTAATAAAATATGATTTCTTTAGCATATTCACTATATTTATTATACTTATTGTTAATATAGGAATATTTGCAGTCAATGAAAGCGGTATAATCCATAGGTTAGAAAGTATGTTTTTATCATCAACTTACGATATGGATATGCCCATAGATGAATATATAGTTGATGAAAGTATAAATAAAATAATTATTGATGATACGAGCAATATGGTAATAAGAGCTACATCTGACAATAAAATAAGCGCCATCGGCAAGCTGAATGTATACGCTTCAAGCAAAGAGGAAGCAGATAAGTTAGCGGATTTGAACAATATAAAATATGAAAAGTCCGGCAATGTGTTATATATCTATTCCACAAACAACATAAAAAATAATTACAGTTATTCAAATGTAAGAGATCTTGAAATTTTTCTGCCGGAAAATATCGATGTAGAGGTAATGAATTGCTATTATTTAGATTTGGTGTATAGCGGATTTAATAACCAGTGGCTCTTTGACAGAGTCAATAATATAAATATTAGGCTTGACAAAGTTTCAAATGTTACTGTAAAAGCATTTGTAGAATCATTGGATTATTTAAGTGGAAACATAAAATGGTCATTTAATAATTTTGGAGAGTACGTAAATGGCGAAGGAGTAAATGTGATAAATATTCTCAACAGCAGGGATGTAGTTGTAAATGAAATATAAAAGAGCCAAATGCCAAGACCTCGAAAACAGAATTTTTCGGGGCCTTTTTAGTTACTGAAAAATTACCCCATGGTAATGAGTGAATATTGAAATCGTATTTTTGGAAATTATTATATATAATAATTACTAAATATGTAAGGCATTATGAATAAAATAATGAAGAATAATTATGGTTAAAAGCAACAAAAAAATTGAAGTATATGCGGAATACTTGGACCCAATGGCGAAGGTACCAATTTCTGTAAATACCGATTTGATGACAATAGACGAAATTCATGCGAAATTAAAAGAAGGATACAATGATATCGAAAAAGGCAATGTTCAGGATGCATCTGATGCCTTTCAGAGATTTAGGAAGACACACGAATGAAGCGGCATAAGGTTCAGATAACTAACAGGGCACGAATGCTCCCATATATTGATTTTGATATAATTAGTAAAAACCCTAAGATTTTTATGGGTTATTCTGATACTACAACAACACATCTATTCTATTATAAAGCAGGAATATCAAGTATTTATGGACCTACACTAAGGATTTTATTTATGAGTGTAATAAAGGAAAAGATATATTCTTTTTGCCCAATGAAAATGAGGCAGTGAAAAGTTAAAAGTAATGTAAAATAATAAAGATGAAAATGTGCAAACATAATAATTCTTGACAAAATGTATACACGCGTATATACTATAATAAATACAATTAAAGAGGTGGTATTTATGAATACTAATTTATGTAAATGGGGTAATAGTGCAGCTATACGAATACCAAAGGCAATATTAGAAGAATTGAGTATTGATAGCAACAACTTTGAAAGCATAAGTTTTAATATGAATGTAGAAGGTAATAGGCTCATATTGAAAAAGAAACAAGAAAAAACCAAGTTTGAACTTTTGGCAGAAAAATCTCAAGGTGAAAAAATAAATCCTAAGATTCATGTTGATTGGGGGAAGCCAATAGGAAAAGAGGAGTGGTAATTATATGGAAATGATTAAGATAAACAAGAATAATTACAACAACCTAGAATTTGGAGACATAATAAAAATTAATTTTTCTCCTTCTATGGGCCATGAACAGAAAGGTTATAGACCAGGACTTGTTATATCAGATCCGGCTACCCAAAAAGAATTAAATGGAATAGTAACAGTAGTTCCCATTACAAATTCGGTCAGTACATTTTTTACCAGGGTAAATCTTGATGAATTTAAACTTGAAACAAAAGGTGTCATTTTAATGGATCAGGTCAAGGTACTAGACCTAAGTGAAAGAGAATATGAATTTATAGAAAAGGCACCTAAGGAAGTATTGAGTAAATGTAGCTTGATTTTTAATGCTATTTACGAAAAGTTGTTGGATTCTTAAGAGAGAATAGGGGCGATTAATAATGAAAAGCGATAATACAACGGATTATGGTTTATTTAAGATAGGTGTTCTTTATTAAAGAAGTGGAAGAAAAAATACTAAGAGAGAGGTAATTATGAAATTTACATTTAATCATTTTAATTTTAATGTTATTGATTTAGAGAAAAGTATGAATTTTTATGAAGAAGCTTTAGGGTTAAAAGAGGTGAGGAGAAAAGAAGCGGAAGATGGCAGCTTTGTAATAGTATATTTAGGTGATGGAGAAACAAACTTTTCATTGGAACTAACCTGGATGAAAGGAAGAACTGAACCTTACGATCTAGGCGAACAAGAATATCATCTTGCAATGGCTGCAGAC
>Ga0265294_10003905_pt1 | contig 18789 bp, 16 predicted proteins | sample MunlanPumphouse3_FD_192504 | JGI IMG/M metagenome (GOLD analysis project Ga0265294, IMG submission 192504) | Groundwater microbial communities from a municipal landfill in Southern Ontario, Canada - Pumphouse #3 | ecosystem: Environmental > Aquatic > Deep subsurface > Groundwater | place...
AAAAGTACGGTGTATGTTTGCTAAAATGATGCTTTCGGGTGCTAATGTTTTATTATTTGATGAACCGACAAATCACTTGGATTTGGAGTCAATTACTTCGTTAAATAATGGGTTGGTGGATTTAAAAGGAACATTACTTTTGTGTTCTAATGACCATCAGCTTTTATCGACCGTTTGTAATCGTGTTATAGAGATGACCCCTAATGGTTGCTTGGAACGCAAGTATACTTATGACGAATATTTAGAGAATGAAGACATTAAAAAGTTACGACAAGAACTAGGAGCTATATAAAAATTTAGCTTATAAAAGCATAAAATACGCCCCAAATGTTACCACTAACATTTGGGGCGTATTTTATGCTTTTATTTTGAAATTAGCAATAGTAGCATTACAGCTTTTAGTAAATATTGCCAGTACATTTAATCTTTTAAGTTGCTATGATCTGTTGCTTTTATTCCTAGGAAAAAATCATTGTCAGCCAAGCATAATTGAAGATATTCGTCAAAAAGATTAATCGCCTTTGTAGTTAGTTTTGTTTTCTTTTTACGTGTTATTTTATAGCAACAGTAAGGTGGAGGAGAATCAGAAAGTTCATAGAGAAAATAATTATCTTGCTGCATAACAATTTTAGCAATATTTAAAGGTAGGATTAACCATTGCTCAGGATTTTTTAGCAGGGCGAAGGCTAAATGAATATAGTCAACTTTAAAACGCGAAGGAGAAAGAGGATTCCACCACTTGTCATGCCAAACCTTAAATTCGTGTCCCCAGTTCACAAGGACTTCTTGATCGGGGTTTAGTTCGTTCGGAGAAATAATGCGATTTTTCTGTCCACTGGTACAAGCAGGGCGAATTACAACCATGGGCGCGCTATAAAATTTAGTTGAAATAATATTAGGATAAAACAATTCTTGTAAGCCAATGCCTACATCAATATATCCCTTTTCTAAAGCCATATATAATTCCCAACTATGCATAGAATTTAAAGTTAAACCTACAGCTGGAAAATGTTTGTTTAAGGATTCAAATAGGCATGGTAGCAGGAAAGTATTTATACTGTCCGTTGCACCTATTGATAGGTATAATTTGGGACCTTGTTCTCGGAGAATCAAGGACTTTTTCCAAATTTTTTCCCATTCATATGCTAGTTTTAGGAATTCTTCTCCTGACGGGGTTAAGGTAATATGTTTAAACCCTTTTCCTCTTTCAAGGAGTTTCATTCCAACCTCATTTTCAAGAGATTGTATTCGCTGACTTGCTGTGGACTGGGCGATATGTAATTTAGAGGATGCAGAAGTGATGTTACCTTCTTTTATTACGACTAGAAATGTTTCAATTCCCAAAAAAAACATGTTAAAATCCTCCTTTTAAAACATGAAATATCGTAATTGACGATTATTAATAGCCTAATTTCCAATTTTACTTATTTTATACGATGAATTAATATTAAGGCATGAAAAGAAATTTGTCAATTATCATATAAATATTTTATTAGAAAAGTTTTATATGTAGTTGAAACTTATTTAGCAGAGAATCAATTTGAGCAATCATGGCTTGGAGTATAATTGATTATTTTTTTGTGCTTGTGTTGTTACTACAGATTTACTCTTTTTTGTGAAGGGGTGTAAGGGCTTAGTTTGAAGATAGATAGCAATTAATTATTGGTTAAAATTCGTAATCAAGCTCATTAAATATGTGAGAGGCGGTAATAGATTTGAATATTAATCAGCTACGTTATTTTAAAGTATTGGCAGGGGAAGAAAATATAGCAAAAGCAGCTTCTAAGCTTTATATTTCTCCGCCTGCACTACATGCTTCGATTTCAAGAATCGAAAAATATGTAGGACATCCCCTTTTCGAAAAGCGTGGAAGGCATATTTTTCTTACTGGGTACGGCAAAATAATGTATAAATATGTATGCGAATTTATTGAATCTTGTGATCAGCTGCAGACAGAAATGCTATGTTATAGTAAGCAGCATAATGATCTTATTAGACTAGGAGTTAGTGCTTTGACTTTATGGCAAGAACCATTAGTTAAATTCATGGACAGGCATCCAGAAATTAAGATTGCGCATAGCTCTTTGAAAGCTGAACAATTGGCAGATGAATCTGTTATTGCCAAATTTGATTTTGTAATAACAGATTTGCATGACATAAATACAGATTTTTGGGAGCGTTCTTTGCTTATCCCCGAAGATAAACCTGTTGTTATGGTCTGGCCGGGGCATCCACTTGCAAAGAAAAAAGTTGTTCATGCTGATGATTTAAAAAATGAAGCATTTATTGCTTTATCAAAGGGGTATTCTTCTAGAGGATATTTTGACCAAGTAATAAACTTTTTAGGAATTAAGCCGATTATTTATACGGAAAGTGATTATTCCTTGCGTACCGCCTTGGTAAAAGCACACAAAGGTATTGCTGTTTCTACGGTTTATGGCTCAGTGGCTCCGATGCTTGCCGGTTTGGTTCCCATTCCAATTGGTTCAGGAGTTTTTCCTAGGGTTCAAACTTTGTTTTGGAAAAAGAACTCTAAGTTAACACTGCAGCAAATAATTTTTCAAAAATTTCTTATAGATTTTTTTAAAAGCTATAAAGGCAATAGAAAAATAATGAACTAATATGTTGGAAAGATATTTTGAGGTAAGTAATTTTTTATACTAAGGTTAGGAGATAACGGCTTCCAAGATAGCTATAAGTAATTAGTAAATTTAATAAGATAAACCCAAAATCAGGAGGAGAATAACTATGAAGATTACAAGTATTGATGCTTTACAATTACCAAGTGGTGGAAAAGGTGCAAGCTCAAGAGGAGCATGGAGTCCGGTTCTAGTAAGAATAAATACGGACGAGGGCATCTGTGGTTGGGGTGAAGCAGGTTTAGCATATGGGAAAGGCTGGCGCGCCGGCATGGGCATGATACAAGATTTTGCGGAGCAAATTATTGGTATGGATCCTATGAATATTGAACAAATATGGGAAACTATTTTTAGAAAGACTTTTTGGGGTATGGGGGGTGGTACTGTAGTTTGCGCAGCTATGAGTGCTATTGATATTGCGTTATTTGATATAAAGGGCAAAGCATTCGGTGTACCGGTATATCAATTGTTAGGTGGAAAGACTAATGACAATATTCGGGTTTATGCTAGCCAGGTGCAATTTAACTGGGGCACAAATCTTACAAAACAAATGTTAACTGAACCAGAGGAATATGCGGAAGTAACACTTAAATGCATAGAGGAGGGTTATGATTGCATAAAAGTGGATCCTATCCTTATCTCCAGTACTTCTAGTGCTAGTTGGCATATTAGAGGACCATTGCAGTATCATGTAATTAAGACGGTCTATGATAGAGTTGCCGCTATGCGTAAAGCGGGCGGCGAAGAACTGGATATTATCATTGAAATGCATTCTAATACAGATACTACGGCGGCTATACAAATAGCACAGGTGTTGGAACCGTTGCGCATTTTTTATTATGAAGAACCGGCACATCCACTTAATACGGAGAACTTTACGGAGATAAAGAAAAAGACCAATATTCCCATTGCTACAGGCGAAAGAATTTACACCCGTCAAGGTTATAGACCATTTTTAGAAAAGCGACTTATTGATGTTGTTCAGCCGGATTTGTGCTTATGCGGAGGATTATCAGAAGCGAAGAAAATTTGCGATATGGCTTGGACTTATGATTCTAATGTGCAGATTCATGTTTGTGGCAGCCCTATATCTAAGGCGGCTGCGCTGCAAATAGAAGGAGCTATTCCTAACTTTCTTATTCATGAGCACCACCAAAGGGCATTGGACCCGCTTAATTGTGCATCCTGTAAGTATGATTATCAACCGGTAAAAGGAAAATATAAAATACCTGATATTCCCGGTATTGGTCAAGAGCCTTCCGAAGAATGCTTAGCTGCTGCCAATATTCAAACTATTGCTAAACGTCTCCCCTATATGAAATAAAGAGTAAGAGTCTAGATTTTATTCGTATTATTAGAGGAAAAAGTACAGATGCTTTTACAGAAAAAATACCGATGGCGCGTTTTGCGCCATCGGTATTTTAACTTTTATTGGAGTTAACTTAACATTTAACAGAAATTTACTATATTTTATATATTTAACTTAAGGTGAAGATAATAGATAACCAAGCTTGACAGTTATTTTTATTTACAAGTTAATTGAATTTTAAAACAGCACCTTGAGCAGCAGAAGAAACCAAATATGCATAGCGGGCTAGGTAACCTGAAGTAACCTTTGGTGGTGGACATTTCCAGTTTTTTCTACGTGTTTCTAGTTCCTTAGTACTGAGCTTAACATTCAGCTTACGGTTGGGTATGTCAATTTCAACGATATCGCCTGTTTCAATAAGTGCAATAGGACCGCCTTCACGAGCCTCGGGTGAAATATGACCGATACAAGCACCGCGCGTGGCACCGGAGAAACGACCGTCAGTTAATAATGCCACATCTTTGTCTAAGCCCATACCGGCAATAACGGAGGTAGGATTAAGCATTTCGCGCATACCAGGACCACCTTTAGGTCCTTCGTAGCGGATTACAACGACATCACCTTTTTGAATTTTTTTGCCGATGATGGCTTTAATGGCGGCATCTTCCGAATCATAAACTTTAGCTGGTCCGGTATGTTTTAACATTTCGGGAGCAACGGCACTTTCTTTAACTATACTGCACAAGGGGGCTAAGTTTCCTTTAAGCACGGCTAAGCCACCTGTTTTAGAAATAGGATCAACAACAGTATGTATAACTTCCGGGCGTAAGATTACGGCACCCTTGATATTTTGACCAACAGTCTTACCGGTAACTGTTTTACAACTCTTCTCAATAAGATTAGCTTTATCTAATTCGGCCATAATGGCACGAATACCGCCGGCCTCATTAATGTCAACAATGTGAAAAGAGCCACCGGGGCTTAGTTTTGTTAAGTACGGGGTTTTTTTGCTGATGGTATCAAAATAATCTAATGTTAAATCTATGCCCGCTTCATGAGCAATGGCAGGTAAGTGTAAAGCAGTATTAGTAGAACCACCGATAGCCATATCAACAGTAATGGCATTTTTGAAGGCTTTGGCGGTCATAATATCGCGTGGGCAAATATTTTTAGCAAGCAAATCCATAATGCGTTTTCCGGCTTCTTTAGCTAAAGAAATGCGTGCCCCTTGGTAAACAGCGGGGATAGTACCATTTCCAGGTAGTCCCATTCCCAACACTTCAGTTAGGCAGTTCATAGTATTAGCGGTAAAAAGGCCGGAGCAAGACCCACAACCTGGGCAGGCACAATGCTCAATTTCACTTAATTCTGTTTTGTTTATTTTGCCGGCTTCAAAGCGGCCCGCAGCCTCAAATACAGTACTGACGCTTATGTCTACGCCGTTACGACGGCCAGGAAGCATAGGACCTCCACTGATTACGATGGTGGGAATGTTTAGACGTGCCGCTGCCATAAGCATACCCGGAACAATTTTATCACAGTTAGGGATTAAAACTAAAGCATCAAAGGCATGGCCGTTGGCAACAGCTTCAATACTATCGGCAACTAATTCACGACTTGCTAATGGGTACTTCATTCCGTCGTGTCCCATAGCGATGCCATCACAAATACCAATGGCCGGAAATTCAAGGGGAGTTCCACCGTTTTCTAAAACACCGTATTTAACAGCTTTGGCAATTTCATCTAGGTGCATGTGACCTGGAATGATTTCATTTTGTGCATTACAAATTCCAATTAGTGGTCGTTTCATTTCATCTTCAGTGTAACCCATAGCATAGAATAAAGATCTGTGAGCAGCACGTGTCGAACCTTTTTTTACTGTATCACTGCGCATATTTTTCCCTCTTTTCTTAAATCATGTAAACTTATATTTGTTACGAGAAATTTTAATACGTTTTATTGATTTAGTCAAACCAAATTTTCTTAAATTGTATATATGCGTACTATATATGTAACTAAACGTGATAATTGTGCTAAGAAATTTTAGTACTTTTCTGGTTTGACATATAAAGTTTTTTGCTCAGTATAAATAACAAATCCAGGTTTGGCGCCATTAGGTTTTTTGACAAAGCGTCTTTGTGTATAGTCAACTGGAACTAAGTCAGAATTTTTGCCTTTGCTATAAAATGCAGCTAAGCTAGCGGCATGAAGGATATCTTCTCGTGTAGGTTCGGGCAAAGTAGTTTTTAATATAACATGTGAACCTGGAATGTTTTTAGTATGAAACCACAAATCAGAGCTTTTGCCGATTTTAAAAGTGACAAAGTCGTTTTGTCTATTGTTTTTACCAATATACGCCAAAGTTTCTTCTGAAAATTTAATACTCGCAGGAGTTGATTTTGCCAATGTAGGAGACTTCTTTTTTTTGCTGGTATCGGGTAAAAGTCCAGCACTAACCATTTCTTGTTTTATTTCTGAAATTTCATTTTTTGTAGAAGCTGTTTCAATAGAAGCATCAATGGATTCAAGGTAGGTTAAAAGTGCTTGAGTTTCCTCTTGCTGTTGCTTTATCTCGTTTACAGCGCGGTTAAATTTGTTATATTTTTTATAGTAGCTTTGTGCATTGTCTATAGGACTCAAAATTGGTGATAAAGATATTACCAAAGGTTCGCCATCATAAATGTTGTTTAATGTACAGCTGCTACTGCCTTTTTGTAAGTTATAGATATTTGCCATAATTGTATCGGCAATGATTTTTTGTTCATTCGCTTTTTGTGCCGTTGTTAAGTCTTTAGCTAGAAGTTTTATTTTTTTCGCAACCTTAGTTAATGTGTTACTAACGGTTTTGCTCAAAAGTTCTTTGTCAGGAATTTGAATAGGTATAAGTTTTGCGCTAAAATTCAATGCGTTTAAAAGACTAGGAAATACTTGTAAAATTTCATCAGAGTCTAGTAAAGGTTTGTAGGGTACGACTATCTTCATTCTATTTTTTTTACTGATGATACCATAAACGTTATAATGCTCGGCTGAAAAACAATTGTTAATTTCTTTTTGCAAAGCACTTAGGTTTTTTTCGCAGGCTATGTATTCTAACAAAGTAAAACCTTTGGCATCTGCAGCTAGACCGCTGCGCTTTAGAACTTCCAGAGCAGTATTTTTGCCTATCCCCAGTGTTAAACCAATAAGATTTTTGAGCACAGGCTCTTGAGGCATATGCTGGCAAGCATCAATAATACTGCGAGCAGAAGCTGTAAGAAAATTTAACCCTTCTTGTTTTGGTGGAAATTCATAGGGGAGATTTGGCAGTATTTGTCGAAAACTGCTTTGGCTTTTCCCAATATGCCTTAGGGAGTCTATAATGCCTTGTCTTTCATCTGTAAAAATAATATTACTGTTTTTGCCTGTTAATTCAAAAATCAAATGTTTAGTAATAATTTGTCGGGCAGGGCCAATAAGATCAATATCCATAATAAGCACGCGATCCAAATCTTGCTGATGAAAGGAGGCAATGCGACCCTCTTCTAAGTGCTTGCGTAAAAGCATGCAAAACGCCGGTGGTGTATTAGGGCGCTCAGGCACGGTATCTGCTATGTAGAGTAAAGGGGTGGCACCACTAAAGTCAGCTGAAAGATTTAGCGTAGTATTATTTTTATTGATCATTAATAACAATGAGTTTTTTGCCGGCATAAATATTTTGTATATTTTACCGTTTTCAAGTTGTTTTTTTAGCTCATTAGTTAGTAAGTTTAGGGTAATTCCTTCTAAATTCATCTAATTTCCTCGTAATTTCGCAAAATTGCTTAGATTTATTTGCACCGCACTGCCGAATATTATATAATATAGGAACGAGCGATGTAATCTCTTCTCAGTATAGTCTGTTGCGGAGATTTGGTCAAATAGTGCAGTGAAAAACTGCAGGCTTTTCTTAAAGTTTGCGCGGTGGAGGTGCACCATGAGTAAAATAGTTTTACTTTTGGCAGTTCTTTTTTATTTTACGGGTATAGTGCAGGCCATGACTCCTGCTAATGTAGAAAATGTGCAGGAAGCACAGACATATGGAGTCGCAAGAAAAAACTTATCAGCAGGAGTTCTATTAAGTAAGTGGACAATTGCTGATAGTAAGAAAACCAATAGATTTGGTATTGATGAAAGAGTTATAGTGTACACTCCCTATGCTGTTGCGGCAGTAGATGCCCAAAATAGGGCAAAGAGTGGGCAAAAGGTAGATGTTAAGGACGGTCTTGCCCTTGCACAGGCATATGACGGCATACTAGCGCTAGGGGCGATAATAAATTCATCTTTTAAGGTAGAACCTAAGAGTTTGACCGTGCATATTCTTCAAGGAAAGAAAAGTTTATCGCCATACAATATTACGTTAGATACAGCATCAGCTCATAACTTAAAAATAAGCCGCGACAAGCTGCTGTTTGCCGGTAAGTTTCAAAATCCTACCAAAAAACAAGATGCCAATGCAGACAATAAAAAGAAGCCGAATAGCTTGCTCACAAAGGATCCGGCAGGTACAGGAGCTGAAGAGGTTGTTGTACAAGTTTGGAACATGCAATACTTTATTTATTTTGATTTGACGCAAATTGATCTCACAAAGCCTATGCTGTTTACTATTTCGGACCAAGCAAGTGGAGATAGGGAGTTTAAGATTAATCTAATGGACATGAATTAGGCTTTATCAAGAGACTGGGGGCTTTATTTTGCTAAAAAGTATGACAGGCTTTGGACGTGGAGAATACAAAGATGAACAATTTTCTTTTGTTATAGAAATGAAAACTGTTAATCATCGTTATAATGAAGTAGCGATAAGATTGCCACGATTTTTAAATGCATTGGAAGATAGGATTCGCAAAGTTATTTTAAAGACAATTAGCCGTGGACGTGTTGATGTCTTTATTACATCTGACTATATAAATGGCGAGAATTGCATTATTAAAGTTGACAAGGCGCTGGCAAAAGCATACCATAATGCTCTAAAGGAAGTCGGTCAAGCGGCAGGGTTAGAAAATATTGAACTAAATCAACAAGAGGAAGTTTTTTATTTATCGCGTTGCCCTGATGTTATTTCTGCAGAGGAAGGGTATTTTGATGTAGAGCAACTTTGGCCTAAAATGGAAACGGCTATTGATGTTGCCTTGAAAAATTTGGTCAGCATGCGAGAGGCAGAAGGCGCTAATATCTTAGAGGATTTAACAAATAGGGCCAATTTAATTGCCGAAAAACTTTCTATAGTAGAAAGGCGTGCACCTTTAGTAGTAAGCGAATATCAAGGACGATTGGCAGAAAGGGTAAATGAACTTTTTAAAAATTATGCGGAACAAACCATAGAACCTGAACGCTTGCTTCAAGAAGTGGCTATTTTTGCTGATCGTGTTAATATTACTGAGGAAATAGTTAGACTTCAAAGTCATATTAAACAATATATGCTTATGATTACCAGTGATAAGCCGGTAGGGCGAAAAATGGATTTTTTAATCCAGGAGTTTAACCGAGAGGCAAATACTATTGCTTCCAAGTCCAATGATTTTACTATTACGCAAACAGTTGTAGAGATAAAGGGAGAAATTGAAAAGATTAGGGAACAAATTCAAAATATTGAGTAATGCTAAGGGGTGTAATAATGGAAATAAAACTAATAAACATTGGTTTTGGCAACATAGTAGCAGCACATCGTATTGTAACAATTATAGGACCTGAATCGGCACCTATTAAACGTATTATCCAAGAAGGTAAAGATAAGGGTATGGTTATAGATGCAACCTATGGTAGAAGGACTCGTGCAGTTTTAGTTATGGATAGCGGCCATGTTGTTTTATCGGCAATTCAGCCGGAAACAATAGCTAACCGCTTAGACCAAGACGATGATATCGAGGAAGAAATCCCCAAGGAGGACGGTAAATGAAGCCAAAAGGCCTATTGTTAGTTTTATCCGGCCCTTCAGGTGCAGGTAAAGGAACTATTTGTCAAGGACTCTTGGAAAAAAGACAAGATTTGGCATATTCTGTTTCTTGTACCACTAGAACGCCCCGTAAAGGTGAGGTAAGTGGGGTGAATTACATTTTTACTAATCGAGAAAATTTTGAAGATATGATTAAGAATAATGGATTCCTTGAATATGCAGATGTTTATGGGAATTATTACGGTACTCCGCGCTCTTATGTGTTAGAACAGCTAAATGCAGGTAAAGATGTCGTTTTAGAAATAGATACTCAAGGCGCGTTGCAAGTCAAGAAAAATTTTCCGGATGGTGTGTTTGTTTTTATTGTTCCACCTTCTCTTGATGAATTATCAAAACGCATTTACAAGCGGGGGACTGATGCAGAGGACGTTATTAAAAAACGTTTGAGAGCAGCGACTTCGGAGTTGGCTTATGCTTCAAAATATGACTATATCGTTATTAATGACGAGGCTGAAAAAGCTACGCTAAAAGTAAGTAATATCATGGATGTAGAGCATTTGCGAGTAGGACGTACATTCTATATTGTTGATGAAATTTGTAATAGGTGCAAAAAATGAGGAGTGTTGAGAACTATGTCAATGGTAAAGCCTTCAATTGATTATTTAGCTACAAAAGTGGATAGTAAGTATACCTTAGTGGTTTTGGCAGCAAAGCGAGCGAGAGAACTTGTGGACAAGTCACCGGTTCTAGTAGAAACAAAATCCAAGAAACCTGTAACGGTTGCTTTGGAAGAGATAGGCGCAGATTTTATAACCTATGAAAGAACCAAAAACGGTATAAAATAGGAGGTATTAATTGTGCTTAAGGGAAAGAAAATCGTTCTGGGCGTTACCGGTGGGATAGCAGTTTATAAAGCAGTAGATTTAGTAAGCAAGCTGAAGAAAGCCGGAGCACAGGTGCGTGTTGTAATGACTGAGGCAGCAACGAAATTTGTTACTCCTTTAACCTTTAAAGAAATAAGCGGTCAAGCCGTGGCGACTGATATGTGGTATGCAAACCAAGAATTTAACGTGGAGCACATTGCTCTAGTTGAATGGGCAGATATGATGCTTTTAGCACCGGCTACTGCTAATATAATTGGCAAAATGGCAGCAGGTATTGCGGATGATTTGTTAAGTACAACAATATTAGCTTGTCAAAAACCTATTATTGTTTGTCCCGCTATGAACACAGGAATGTATAATAAAACCGTGGTGCAGGAAAATATAAATAAATTGGCAAAATGGGGAATGACTATTATGCCTCCTGCTGTAGGGCATTTAGCTTGTGGAACTACGGGCATAGGGCGTTTGCCTGAGCCAGCAGATATTGTTGAATTTGTTCAACAATATCTGGCTATGCAAGAGGGAGATTTACGTGCTTTGAAAGTTTTAGTAACGGCTGCAGGAACTCGTGAACCAATTGATCCCGTTCGGTACATCGGTAATCGTTCTAGTGGCAAGATGGGTTATGCGATTGCAAAGGCAGCGTCTGATCGAGGTGCAAAAGTTATTTTAATATCAGGACCTTCACTTTTAGCTCCTCCTGCGGGAGTAGAGTTTATTAGTGTAGAGTCTACTCAAGAAATGTTAGATGCCGTGCTTAAATATTATGACGAAGTAGATGTAGTTATCAAGGCGGCGGCGGTAGCTGATTATAAGTCCAATGTTGTTGCAACTCAAAAAATAAAAAAACATGATGATGAGGGTATAAGTTTGCTTTTGGATAGAAATCCGGATATTTTAAAAATATTGGGTTCCAGAAAGAAAAAACAATTCCTTGTGGGCTTTGCTGCAGAAACGCAGAACCTTTTGGCTAATGCACAAGAAAAAATACAAAAGAAAAATTTAGATATGATTGTAGCCAACGATGTTACTTTACAAGGTGCCGGGTTTAACGCGGATACTAATGTAGTGAAGTTTCTTTTCCCAGATGGCAAAGTACGGAGTTTAGAAAAAATGGCTAAGTCGGCAGTAGCCGAAGCCATACTAGATGTTGTCAAAGAAAATGTAACAATATTACGGAAGTAAGCTTGTAATTTATATTATTATCGGATATAATTGTTCTTAGATAATTGAATATGCTCATCAAGAGTGGCGGAGGGAACGGCCCTATGAAGCTACAGCAACCATTTGGTTTTTAATCAAAACGGTGCTAAGTCCTGCAATGTTGAATTGTGAGATGAGAGAAGTTTAATCGCTGTCTCGACGCTCTCATTTCTTGAGAGCGTTTTTGTTATTTTATTGTCGAAAGGAGAATGAAATGAAAAAATTATTTACTTCAGAGTCAGTTACTGAAGGACATCCGGATAAGATGGCCGATCAAATTTCCGATGCGGTTTTAGATGCTATTATTGCTAAAGACCCTTATGCACGTGTAGCTTGCGAAACATTAGTCGCTACGGGACAAATTCATATTGTAGGAGAAATCTCTACTGATTGTTACGTTGATATCCCTAAGATTGCTCGCGAAACTGTTTTGGCTATTGGTTACGATCGTGCCAAGTACGGTTTTGATGGCGCTACTTGTGGAGTCTTGACTTCCATTGATGAGCAGTCTTCAGATATTGCGTTAGGTGTTAATCAATCCGCCGAAGCCAAAGAAGGTGAGCGTGGTGCTGATGAGCTTATTGGTGCCGGTGATCAAGGTATGATGTTTGGGTATGCTTCTGATGAAACACCAGAGTATATGCCGATGCCGATTTCCCTGGCGCATAAATTGGCTAGGCAATTAACTAAGGTACGCAAGGACGGTGTATTAAAATATTTACGTCCTGATGGTAAAACTCAAGTTACAGTTGAATATGAAGATGGCAAACCGGTACGTATTGACACCATTGTAATTTCTACTCAGCACCGGGATGATATATCCATGGCAAAACTTAGAGCTGATATTATGCAATATGTTGTTGTTCCCATAGTACCAAAAGAAATGCTAGATGATAAAACTAAGTATCACATTAATCCTACCGGTAGATTTGTTATCGGCGGACCACAGGGCGATTCTGGGCTAACAGGACGTAAAATTATAGTAGATACTTATGGCGGCATGGCAAGACACGGCGGTGGTGCTTTTTCCGGTAAGGATCCTACAAAAGTTGATAGAAGTGCTGCTTATGCTGCTCGCTACGTGGCAAAAAACATTGTTGCGGCAGGTTTGGCACATAAATGTGAAATACAATTAGCTTATGCTATTGGGGTAGCACAGCCGGTTTCAGTTTCTGTAGACACTTTTGGCACAGGAAAATTAGCTGATGGGGAAATTGTTGATTTAGTGCTTAAGAACTTTGTCTTAACTCCTGCTGGAATTATTAAAACCTTAGATTTGCGCAAGCCCATTTACAAACAGACGGCTGCTTATGGGCACTTTGGCAGGACGGATGTAGATTTACCTTGGGAAAAATTAGATAAAGTAGAGATTTTACAAAAAGCTCTCAAAAACTAATAATGAGACTTAAGCAGGACTTTCTTTGGCTATAACGAATTAAATAAATATGACTAATAGGCGGGGACTATTTTAGTTCTCGTCTTATTTTGGAGCGTGCTATGAAATTTGCGCAAGTAGCAATTAACCTACCTGTAAAGAATATATTTCAACAATTTACCTATAAAGTGCCTGAACAGCTGGACTTCTTAGCGGAGGGCTGGCGTGTTGTTGTACCTTTTGGCAAACAGCTGTTGGAAGGTTTTATTGTAGGCGAGGAACGACAAGTAGATATGACTTTAAATTACAAAGAGATAGTAGATACATTAGGGACAGAACCATGGTTTAATGAAGAAATGCTGACCACGGCTCATTGGATGGCGGATTACTATATGTGTAGTTTAGCTGAGGTTTTAAGGCTATTTATTCCTGGGAAAAAAAGTATCGTAACAGTTGCACGTTATGTAGCTAGCGAAGAATGTGCAGCAGATTTAACAAATTATGAACAAGAACTCTATGTTTATCTGCAAATAAATGGTCCCATGTTACGTAAAGATATCGTAGCACTGGAAAAGGGAGCCCAAGCATTAAAGGGACTTATTACCAAAAAAGCGGTATGTTTGGACTACGAAATCAAACAGAAAATAAAAAATAAAAGCATTAATATATATACAATAACAGATGCAGGCAAAGAGGCTTTATTGATTGGTAACAAGAGGATAAAGGCTCAGATGGCCGCATTGTCAATTTTACAGGCCGGTAATAAATTAACGGCAGCTGAATTCGCCAAGCATAAAATATCGCCAGGTACAATCAGAACCCTGGTACTTAAAAAATGGGCAGAAAAATCAGAAGAACGTATATTGCGTGATAGTTATAGAGCTCAAGGTGAGCGTAAGGAAATTTTGCAACTTACTGACGAACAAAAAACGGCAATTACAACAATCGGCGTTCCTATTACAGAAGGAAAATACCAAACGTTTTTATTACAAGGTATTACGGGTAGTGGTAAGACAGAAGTCTATTTACGGTTGGCAGAAAAGGCTGTAGCGGCAGGAAAACAAGCAATGGTTTTGGTTCCGGAAATCGCTTTGACAGGACAAATAATTAAGCGTTTTAAGTCTTGGTTTGGTAATAAGGTGGCAGTTGCTCATAGTAAACTTTCGCCAGGAGAACGTGCCGATGTATGGCAGCGCATGCATTCGGGGCAAGCAGATATTTTAATAGGTGTGCGTTCTGCGGTGTTTTCTCCTTTTGCCCACTTAGGTTTGATTATTCTCGACGAGGAACATGAATATACCTATAAACAGGAAGAACGCCCCAATTACCATGCTCGCAAGGTAGCCTTAGAAAGAGCTGAACTGGCACAAGTTCCGGTTGTTTTGGGTAGTGCTACTCCGGATTTAGAATCTTACTATAAAGCTCAAAATAATGAATATACTTATTTGCAGTTAACTAAAAGACCCATGACCGGTGGTCGGCTTCCTGCGGTTGAAATAGTAGATATGAGAGCAGAGTTACAAAGTGGGAATAAGTCCGTTTTGTCCAGACCACTACGTAAGGCTTTAACTGAAACGGTACAAGCAGGAGAGCAAGCTATCATATTACTTAATCGTCGTGGGTTTTCCACTTTTGTTATGTGCCGTGATTGTGGTGAAACTATTACTTGTCCAAATTGTGCTGTTGCTCTGGTTTACCATGCCAAAGAAAAATTAATGCGTTGCCATTACTGTGGACATACGGCACCTATTCCTGATGAGTGTCCAAAGTGTCACAGTAGAAGAATTAAATTCTTTGGTACCGGTACAGAAAAAGCTGAGGGAGAGTTACAAGCTTTAGGGGAAAATATTAGGCCTATTCGTATGGACCAAGATTCTACTACAGCCAAATTTGCTCATGAAGATATTTTACAGTCTTTTATTAATGGGAGCTATAATGTTTTATTGGGAACACAAATGGTAGCGAAAGGGCATGATATTCCTAACGTTACTTTAGTGGGCGTTTTATCTGCCGATTCTCAGCTAAATTTGCCCGATTTTCGTTCCGGTGAGCGGACATTTGCTTTATTAACGCAAGCAGCAGGAAGAGCAGGCCGTGGCGAAAAGCATGGAAGCGTAATATTTCAGGCCTATGATGCGGATAACTCGGTTCTCAAAATGGCTGCGACACAAGATTATGCAGGCTTTGCTCAAGTAGAGTTAGAAGCTAGAAAAGAACTGGGTTATCCACCATATACCGATCTGCTTAAAATAACAGTGCTACATAAAGCACAAAATTTGGGTAATGCAATTGCTCAAAGAATAGTGAATTTTTTAGAGGCACAGTGCTTAGCCCAAAAAGATAATAGTACGCAAATTATGGGACCTTTCCCAGCAATAGTGGCTATGGTAAATAATATTTATCGCATCAACATACTTATTAAGAGTACAAATATGGTAGTAGTTAAGCAAATTCTTATGAGCTCTGAGTTCAAAGCAGTGAAAAATATTTATTTTGATGTAGACCCTGTAAGCGTAATTTAAAAGCTGGAAAATATTGTCTCTGGCACTATGCGCAATTTAGCAAGAATTAGTTAATTACGAAAAGTGGCAAAGGCGGTCGCCTTTGCCACTTTTATTGTTTTTTATGTTATAATGATAGATACAAAAAAAACACGAGGAGATATAAAATGGCTTTGTTAGAGATTATGATAGCGGGGGCACCCGTTCTTAGAAAAAATGCGGAAAAGGTTACTCGCTTCGATAAAAAATTGGGCAAGCTCTTAGACAATATGGCAGAAACTATGTATTTTGCAGAAGGTTGCGGTTTGGCTGCGCCACAGGTTGGGTTATCAAAGCGAGCAGTTGTCATTGATGACGGAAATGGTATCCAAGAATTTATTAACCCTATTTTTAAGTTTCAAGAAGGCAGTTGTACTAACGTGGAAGGCTGCCTTAGCGTGCCTAACTATGAAGGTGAGGTAGAGCGTGCTGAAAAGGTAGGAGTAGAATACCAAGACCGCAAGGGGAATCGTAAATATATAGAAGCAGATGGATTACTGGCTATTGCTCTACAACATGAAACGGATCATTTAGATGGTGTGCTTTTTATTGATAAAGCTAGCGTTATTATGCCTAAGGAGAAAGAGGAGTAAGGATGCAAATAGTATTTATGGGGTCACCAAATTTTGCGGTAGATAGTTTAGATTTATTGCATAATTCACCCAAACATGAGATTGTGGCAGTTGTTACGCAACCGGACAGACCTAAGGGACGTGGTCAAAAAGTTTTGATGACTGCGGTTAAAGCCTATGCCTTACAAGCAAATCTTCCTGTGTTGCAACCGTCAAAAGTAAAGACAGAAGAATTTATACAAAAGCTACAAAAGTTGGCTCCTGATTTAATTGTGGTGGCAGCCTTTGGACAATTTTTGCCGAAGGCGGTGCTGGAATTACCTAAATTTGGCTGTATTAATGTTCATGCGTCTTTGTTGCCCAAATATAGGGGGGCAGCACCGATTCATTATGCCATTTTGCAGGGTGAAAAAGAAGCAGGCGTTACTATTATGCAAATGGACATTGGCATGGATACAGGGGATATGTTAGCTAAAGTTTCTGTTCCCATAGACCAGGAGATGACCATGGGTGAATTACATGACATATTAAAAATAAAAGGTGCACAGTTGTTGTTAGAGGTAATAGAAGGTTTAGAGGCCGGAACGGTGGAAGCAATACCACAAGACGATGCTGCGGCAACCTATGCTTCTTTGTTGACAAGAGATATGGAAAAAATTAATTGGTTCCTTAGTGCTCAGAAAATTCATGACCAAGTACGTGCTTTTAATCCTTTTCCCAGTTCTTTTACTACCTTGCCTGATGGCAAAAACTTGAAAATTTGGCAGACAAAAATTAGTTCAGGCATTTGGGAAGAAACTACTCCCGGGGTAGTTGTAGCCGTTGAAAAAGCAGGCTTTGTAGTGGCAACAGGAAAGGGCTTTTTAGAAATACTAGAAGTGCAGCCAGAGTCTAAAAAACGTATGCCGGCAAAAGTATTTTGTAACGGCAGAGGCATAAATGTGGGAGAAAAATTTACTTGTGAGGAAGCAAAATGATTAACGTTATATACAGACCTAAGAAAAGATTATTCATTGCCTTGGCCTCCATATGTACATTGCTAACATCTTTGTTTTGCTACGCTTTATGGCGTATTACCATGCCAGGGTTAACACAGCTAAATGATTACTTACCGGCTATCTTTGGCGGTATGGTTATATTAGTTGTTTTGGGTATGTGTGCCGGTGTTTTAGGTATTGTTTTGGCCATATTAGGGTTTCCAACCTTTCGTATTTTTCATTTTTGGGCTTGGCATGTAATTAATTTTATTTTTCCTTTAGCCATTTTTTTAGGCAAAATGATTGATATTCCGCGCAATAAAATAGAACAGTCTTTTATAGAGGTTAATAATCATTTGGTGCGCAAGCAAAAGATAAAAGTGCCGGCCAATCGTATTATGATTTTAACGCCCCACTGCATCCAATTAGATACCTGTACTTTTAAAATAACACGTAATATCGAAAATTGTCATCAATGTGGTGGCTGTTGCGTAGGAAAATTGCTGGAACTAGCACATAAATATGGCATTCACTTGGCAGTAGCCACAGGTGGTACTTTGGCAAGACAAGTGGTTAAGTCGGTTAAGCCTAAAACAATCGTAGCTGTAGCTTGCGAACGTGACTTAACAAGTGGCATACAAGATGTTTTTCCGTTGCCGGTTTTGGGGGTCCTAAATGAAAGACCTAATGGACCTTGTTTTAATACTTTTGTAGATATCAATAAGGTTGAAGAAGCAATAAAAACTTTTTTGGAAGATGAGGGTGCGAATGCAAACTAAGACAGTCGATGCTCGTTTAATGGCTTTAACTATTATTAACAGCGTTTTTACTGAGGGAGCCTATGCTAATATTGCTTTGAGCAAAGCATTGGGCTCTTGTGTGTTACCTGACGTTGATAGACGCTTTGTAACAGAATTGGTGTATGGAACTATAAAGGCAAAAGGAACCATCGATTGGTTAATTAGCAAAAACATAACCAGATCATTGCATAAAGTTAGTCCTATAATTTTGAACATTTTACGTATGGGTGCTTATCAGCTATACTTTTTGGAAAAAATTCCGGCGTCAGCGGCGTGCAATGAAGCTGTAAATTTAGCCAAAAAGTTTGGACATCAGGGCACGGTTAAATTTGTCAATGCTGTTTTGCGCAACATGGTGCGCAATAAAACACAGATAGTCTTTCCCACAATTGAGGAAAATGAGCCATTACATATTGCCTTGACCTACAACCATCCTGAGTGGCTGGTACAGCGTTGGCGCTATCGTTTTGGTACGGAGGATACGATTGTTTTATGTAAATATGATAACGCAAGTCCGGTACTGTCTTTACGGGTAAATACTTTGCGTATAACCAGGGATGACCTGAAAAAGAAATTAGAAGC
>Ga0265294_10003906_pt1 | contig 18788 bp, 17 predicted proteins | sample MunlanPumphouse3_FD_192504 | JGI IMG/M metagenome (GOLD analysis project Ga0265294, IMG submission 192504) | Groundwater microbial communities from a municipal landfill in Southern Ontario, Canada - Pumphouse #3 | ecosystem: Environmental > Aquatic > Deep subsurface > Groundwater | place...
AGTAATCATGATTTCCAGGAGTCGTCACAAACGGCATTTCTTGAATCATCGGCATATCAAATAAATTGACCCATTGTTGATAATAAGACCCATATGCCGTCACGTCTCCACTTGCAAGAGTAAAAGCAAGGTTAGGATCCATTTCTTTGGCTTTTGTGATGACCGCATTAGCGGCATCAACCCGTCCTGGAATCGATTCATAAGAATGAATATCAGTTATATGGAGAAAACTAAATGAAGATCCACCAGCCGTTTTAAAGTAATAAGGATTGGTAAATGTCTCTTTTCCTACTCGATACATGTATCGAGTATCTGGAGTCAAATCAGTCAACGTCACCTCACACCGATAATAACTTTTCACATTTCCAGCAAGATTATCAAACTCATCCGCAAAACAAGTAGGAGTTACTACCGTCTTTTGTGCAAACGTCACATCACTTGCTACCGTCAGTTCTATCACGGTTCCTGTGAGTTGAGTATGATATGAAATATTGATTTCATGACTCATGTCCTCAGCAGGACTAGTCAATACCATCGTCACTTCCATCGTTGTCGCTTGAATTGGATTTGGGACAAACAATAAACTAGCTAATAAAATAAAAAAGAAAATCATTATTTTTTTCATAAATATACCTCTTAATATATTATAACAAAAAGAACAAATAAATACCATACCTCTTGACAATAATTTGATTCATCCATCAAACAAATTTTTTTATAGAAAATATTTGATCTATATCATCTTATATTTAGTTTTCACTATAAGTTTTCAATCAAAATTCATGAATAACTTGACTTAATGAGAAAATGATACTAAAATAGTAAAGTATATCATTTTTAGAAAGAGGTGTCAAAATGCATTTTTTAGCAATCTATGATGGAACCAATTTCAATTCTTCTAATATTAAAGAAACATTGATTATTGTTATAAGTTCCATGTTATTGGTATTTCTTATTTTAATACTCCTAATTGGAGTCATTAAACTTATGGGATACTTAACCCATTTACCGAGTAAGAGACCGAATGCAACCGCCTTACCCGACATCCAACAAAAACGTATCATCAAATCATTTGATGATTTAAGTGAAGATGAACAAGCCGCTGTATTAGTTGCAACCATTGATTTCAAAGAAACTGAACATCAAGATGCAGCCCTTCGTTCTATTCAAGAAATAAAGGAGGGGCACAATGAATGATTTTTTAGATGTTCTAAAAAACTTTTGGCTTGAATCTGGTATTTATGGATTTCTCAACGGCAATTGGAAAGAGCTCATTATGATTGTAATCGCCCTTGTTTTATTGTTTTTGGCGATAGCCAAAAAATTTGAACCTTATTTGTTAATTCCAATTGCGTTTGGTATGCTCTTGGTCAATTTGCCTTTTAGTGGAATATTCACTGAACCAACTGAAGGACAAGCGGGTGGCTTAGTTTATTATTTGTATCAAGGAGTAAAACTTGGAATCTATCCAGCCCTAATTTTTATGGGAATTGGAGCAACCACAGACTTTGGCCCTCTCATTGCCAATCCAAAAAGTCTAATTTTAGGAGCTGCTGCCCAAATTGGTATTTTCTTTACCTTCTTTATTGCCATCCTCTTTCCTAATTTTAATGGATTTGAGGCTGCTTCCATTGCCATTATTGGGGGAGCTGATGGACCAACTGCCATCTATTTAACATCAAAACTAGCCCCTCATTTACTAGGAGCAATTAGTATTGCTGCTTATTCCTACATGGCCCTTGTTCCAGTTATTCAACCCCCACTTATTCGTTTATTAACAACTAAAAAAGAACGTCAAATTAAGATGGAACAATTACGAGAAGTCAGTAAATTAGAAAAAATCTTATTTCCAATTGTAACGACTCTCATTGTAGTCTTACTCGTTCCTTCTTGTGCCACTTTAATTGGATGCTTAATGATTGGTAATCTCTTTAAAGAATCAGGTGTTGTTCCAAAACTAGTAGAAACAGCAGGAAATGCCTTGCTATATATTGTTACCATTTTACTTGGTTTTAGCGTTGGGGCAACCGCTAGTGGCGCATCTTTCTTAAAATTTGAAACCCTCTTTATTTTAGTATTGGGTGTTACAGCCTTTACACTTGCAACAATTGGAGGTCTCCTAGGAGGAAAAGTCATGTGCTGGGCAACCAAAGGAAAAATTAATCCGATGATTGGCGCTGCCGGTGTGAGTGCAGTCCCTATGGCCGCCCGCGTTGTTCAAAAAATGGGTCAAGAAGAAGACTCATCAAACTTCTTATTAATGCATGCCATGGGACCCAATGTAGCAGGAGTCATCGGATCAGCCATTGCGGCTGGTGCCCTCCTCTTATTCTTCCAATAATTTTTATCCATTAGTCATCACTTATTTAGTAAATCTTATAAAAAGCCCATTCAATCTTTTTTTAAAAGGTTGAATGGGTTTTTATAATTTATAATTTAGATAAAATATTAGCAATCGTTTTAGCGGCATCTCCTAATTGGAGTGATACCCCATGAGTTCTTGTGTAAATGGGATTTGGAACTCCAGCATATCCTGGTTTTAAATCAAAATTGAAAATAATAATATGCGAACATTCATCTACATTTAAAATTGGCATTCCATAAATAGGAGTCCCTTCTGCCATTCTGGCAGCAGGATTAATCACATCATTGGCACCCACTACGATGGTAACATCACTGTCTTTAAATTCTGGATTGATATCATCTAGTTCATATAAGTCTTCATATTCAACATTGGCTTCACATAATAAAACATTCATATGTCCTGGCATTCTACCAGCAACAGGATGAACAGCATATTTAACGACAGCCCCTTGTCCAATCAGTTTATCAGCTAATTGTTTGACCAAATGTTGTGCTTGTGCAATTGCCATTCCATATCCTGGTACAATAATCACTCGTTTAGCATTTTTTAATACTTCAATTGGATCTATGATATTATGTGGTTCTATTGATTCGGTCACAGGAACATTAACTTGTGAAGCGGAAGTTGAAGAAACCGTTGTTTTTCCTAACAAGATATCTATCAATTGACGATTCATGGCCCGACACATAATTTGTGTTAACAATAAACCGGATGCTCCAACAATTCCACCAACAGCTACTAGCAAGACATCCCCAATAGCAAGACCAGCAATTGCCCCTGCTACTCCACTCAAACTATTTAGTAATGAAATGGTAATGGGCATATCAGCGCCCCCAACACGAATAGTAAACGCAATTCCGAATAGAGTCGAGAACACAATCGCTCCGATTAAAAAGAAAATTGCAAAATCACTACATATCACTCCCAATGGAATCATGGCTCCCATCAAAACCAATAAAATGATGGATATCAATTGATGATTTTTCAACACAACAGGCTTTTGAGGAAGAACTTTATGCAATTTCCCTGCAGCAACTAAACTTCCAAAAAGCGTAACAAAGCCAACAAGAATGGCAACAAGTGATGTGGTGGTTGTAAAAACACTTTTATCGGCTCCAATCTCTAAAAACGCAAAAATAGCAACAATTCCCGAAGCAGCACCACCAACTCCATTTAACAGAGCAACCATTTGTGGCATTTCAATCATTTTTATCTTTTTAGCAAATATTAATCCAATAATCGTTCCAACCACAAGACTGGCATAAAGTACCCATTTCAATAAATATTCATAGCGAACAATAACGAGGATAATGCCAAAAATCATCGCAATCGCACTGAGTCGATTTCCTAGAACCGCTGTTTTGACTTTACTCATAAAGAAAATACCCGCAAGAACTAGCACAGCTAATACTCCACAAACAAGATAATAAATTTCTTGAGTAATGATGCTTGTAAGAAAGATAACATTAATCATGTTTTTCCCCCTTATGCACAAACATTTTTAACATCCGATCAGTGACAGCAAACCCACCTACTACATTAATCATAGCAAGAATAATGGCAATTGAACCAAATATTCCTCCTAAGACGACATACCCTTTTTCCATAGCTTCTGCCGTTGCAATCAATGCACCTAAAACAGAGACTCCCGATAAAGCATTCATACCCGACATCAAGGGTGTATGTAATAAGCTTGGAACATTGTTGATTAAAAAGTATCCAATGATCGTTGCTACTACAAAAATTGACACTAAGATAATTTCCATAACATCCCCCTTTTGTAATTAAATAAGACCCATGGCTTCTAAAGTTCCGCTATGGACAACCTTCCCGTCCATGGTGACTAAGATAGATGAGGTGACCTCATCTTTTAAGTCAAGATAAATGGCTCCATCTTTTGTTAAATACTTCAATAAATTATAAATATTATGAGCAAACATCCATGTTGAAGAGGTTGGTAACATTCCAGGAATGTTTTTAATTCCTTCAATGACAACATTGTGTTTTACTTCTCGTTCTCCAGGAGTTGTAATTGCACAGTTTCCACCTTGATCAATTGAAATATCAACAATACAACTTCCTGGTTGCATTGATTTGACCATTTCTTCTGTTAATAAAATAGGGGCAACTTTACCTTGTACAAGCGCTGATAAGAAAATAATATCGGCTTTTGCAACGATTTGACTTAAATTTGCTCTTTCAATAGCCAACCATTTTTCAGGAAGAGCATTGGCATGTTTGCCATCAGCAGAGACAGCGATATCAGCAGGAACACTTGTTTCAACAATTTTCGCTCCCAAACTCTTTGCTTGTTCATTTGCCTCAGGTCGAATATCTGCAGCATAAACTTGTGCTCCAAGTCCTTTAGCCGTCGCAACCGCTCTTAATCCTGCAACACCCGTTCCAACAACTAAGACAGTAGCAGGTTTAATCATACCAACAGCACTGCCAATCATTGGCATAAATTTTGCGATATCATCTGCACCCATAATCATACCTTTATATCCAGCACAACTACTCATAGATGACAAAGCATCCATGCTTTGTGCACGACTAATTCGAGGAACACCATCAAGCGTTAAGCCAATAATTCCATTTTCAGCCATTTTGTTAACCATCAAATGGTTTACAGGAGAAGCAGGATGAATAAAGGTAATAAGCGTTTGACCTTGATGCAACATATCCACTTCATGTTTGTTTAAATCATGATTGAACTGGGGCTCTTTGACTTTAAGAATAACATCTGCTTTTTCAAAAATGGATTCAGGACCATCAATTAAGTAAGCTCCTGCTTCAGCATATTGATCATCGTGATAAAAAGACCCTTCACCAGCTGATTTTTCAACAAGCACCGTTGCTCCATCAGCAACCATTTTTTTCACAGTATCAGGAATAGCTGATACGCGTTTTTCACCATGCATAATTTCTTTAGGGATTCCTATAATCATATTTTTTCCTCCATATATATAGGTTTTAAATTTACATATTTAAAAATTCACGACTAAAAGCCGTTAAGAAGAGCGCTGTAATAAGGATATCTGCTGCTCCACCGCAACTAATATGTCCTCGAATACACGCTTCTGTCACTTCTTTGATGGTCTTTAATTCATAAGTAGTAATACTAGTAATCAATGCTTTAAAGCGATGGTATTCTTCCAACGATCCGGCTCGCTTCAACAAAACGGTATCATCCGTTAATCGAATAATGTCAATCAAGGTCATATGTAATATTTCATCAGTTATTTGGGATGTTTCAAGAAGAATCTCGGTCGCATGACGAACCGTTGGAAACCCTAGAAACGCCTCTTGACGAGCTCCACCAATTCGAAACTCTTGGTAAGCCTGCTCACCAAACGTATGATAGTTAGGTTCTGAGAATACGTGTCTAGACATGATCCTAATATTCTCATAGATATCATTCATAGTTTGCTGATGACCCAATGCATACCCCGCACTCATTAAGACCAATCCCAATATAAAGATTAATCCTTTATATGTATTGATATCATTGGTCACATCAAACATTAATTTCTCAGCTGATATTCCTTGCTTTTTTCCTTGTACATAAACCGTATCAAGGGACGTTCCGTCATAGCCTATCCAAAACATTTGCGTGAAACTAAATAAAAGAGCCTTGGCTGAGCGCATCATAAGCATATAATCCATATCAGAATGGGACCCATTACTAGATGGGGTTACCAAGCCAAATTTATCTTCTAAATCTAATTCGGTTTTAATACTTTGAATGACCATCCGTTCAATAATATCTTGAACATAGGAATAGACTTGCGTTTGAATATAAGTAAAGATACGTTTATCAGAATGCGTCTTTTCACGAATACAAATAGCAGCATCTTTGTTGCACAAATAGCACTTCCGGGGGGGAAGTCCCAAATCTTGTCGAGAAACACTTTTTTCATTACTAACAAAATAATCAAGGTCAATCATTCGTCCAAGAGGATGCTTTGTTTCAATATTCACAAGCATTTTTTTGATGTGTTCAACAAAAGGAATGGTAATGATCATATATGATCCATCAGCACCTTCAAAAAACTCCTTAGACAAGATTGAAAAATGATGAATACACTCGATTTCAAAAATTTTTATTAAGGTGTACGCTTCTTTATAATTTTTGAACTCTCCAGGGATATTCGCCTTGATACAAATGACAGCTTCGTTTGGACGAAGTTTTGATTGAATATAAGATAATCGCTCTTCACGAGCCAGTAGGACGGCATCTTCATTCATAATTTTTACCACTGATACAACGTATCGATAATCGATCCGTCACGATACTTCACTACTCCAATCACTTTATCTTTGTGATTGAGAGTTGCTGGGGCTCCGGCCATTTGATGAGCCATTGTAAGTAATTTTTCAATAGGTACAATTTTTAGGGGAGCGTTTTGTAATTTTGTCATGAGATCAACTCGTTTTGGATTGATCGCAATTCCCCATTCAGTAACTAAAACATCAACATCTTCCCCAGGAGTGGTAATGGTAGTGACCTTTTCTTTAATAATAGGAAGACGTGATTTCAACAAGTTCGTTGTAATAATGGTAAGATGAGCTCCATGGGCTGCGTCTGCATGCCCTCCTGATCCTCCCATAATTTTGCCAGTTGAAGACGTTGTCACATTGACATTGAAATCAACATCAATTTCAGTAGCCCCTAAAATGACAAAATCAAGACGATCTACCACTACTTCGGGATGATATGGATTTGCATATTGAGATGATGACATTCCAATATGTTGAGGATTCTCTCGATAACTGCGAACAGCTTCTAAATCAAAGCATTGCACATCATATAAGGTTTCAATCATCTTTTTTTCTAATAAATTTACAAAATAAGCGGTAATCCCACCTGAGGCAAAAGAAGCCTTAATGTGCTCACGTTCCATAATTTTTCGGACCTCATCAGTCACAGCAAGAGATATGCCTCCCGCTCCAGTTTGCATTGAAAACCCATCTTTCAAATATCCCGCTTCTTGTAATAAAATCGCTGTATCACGAGCTATTTTTAATCCGATGGGGTCTTTTGTAATTTTAGTAGTCCCAGATACAATTCCTACTTGATCACCAATTCGAGGAACAGTCACAATATAATCAACATATTTTCCTTCTATTTCACATCGCTTCACCTCAGGAACCAAATGGTCGGTCACCAGAACTTTAACTTTCGCGTGTTTAATATCAGGAATAATGTACCCCAAAGACCCACAAGCACTCGGTCCATCGATGCCATTGGCATTCCCATTGCGATCCGCACAAGGAGCTGCTGCAAAACACACATCAATAGCAAGTTCTCCGGTTTCAATACTTCGTGCTCGTCCACCATGAGTTTCCATAATGAGGTAATCGCGTAATTTTCCTTCGTTAATGGTTTGACTAACCGCTCCATTTAAATAATTTGTGAAAATCTGAACAACATTTTGTTGTTCAATTAATTCACACAATCGATCATTATGAGGAAAAATAGCACTGGGGGCTAAAATCATATTTTTTAATTGTCGATGTTTAATTTCATCTAAAACCATGTTAAAAACATCATCCCCATTTCGCAAATGATGATGAAATGACAACGTCATTCCATCTCGAATGGGAATAGCATCAAAAACATCCGATATAGTTTTCATCATTTTTTCCTGATTATTAGAAATCACTTCCGGAATTATTTGAATCGGATGATTATGATAATCTGAACTATTAAGATAAGGACGATATGCATCAGGAACGAAGCGATTTAGACCATTTTTACTCATAAGTCAAATTTCCTCGCTTTTGCAAGAATCTTTTCACTTCGTTCAATAATTGGTTTATCAATCATTTTCCCATCCAAACTAAACGCACCCTCTGTTGCCGTGTTAGCGGCTTCGACGACGCGCTTCGCCCATTGAATTGAGGCTTTGCTTGGAGAAAACATCACATTGACCATCGAGACTTGATTAGGATGAATGCATGCTTTAGCATTCATTGCCAGTTGTAAGGCAAGCTGACAATCCATTTTTAATCCATTTTCATCATTGGTATCGGTAAATGGAGTATCAATGGCATCAATTTTATATGCCTTGGCCGTCACAGCAACTTGATTACGAGCAAATTGAATTTCAAGTCCTCCTTTGCTCCGTTCAACTTCAATATCTTTAGTAAAATCCAGCTCCTAGTAATAGTCCATCTACTCGTGGTGAAGAAGCAATGGCTCTAACATCCAGTAAGGACATTGCCAGTTCAATAATAGGAATGACTTTAATAGGTTGAGAAAGATGTCGTGTTAGTTCATATTGAGTTAATATACTATCTAATTGTCTTAGCGAAGCGACATCGGCTTTGGGAAGCATGATGGTATCAACTCCATTAAGTACCACCGAATCTAAATCTTTTAATGCGTCGTTGGTATCTAATCCGTTAATGCGAACGATCATTTCACAATTTAGTTTTTCTTGTTTAATAAAATGATTGAGTAAGATTCGAGCGCTATCTTTATCTTTCAATGCAACCGCATCTTCTAAATCAAAAATAATACTATCTGCTTGAAATAAAGATGCATTTTGCATCATGGCTGGATTGTTCGATGGAATAAATAGTAAACTTCTCCGCATAAACGGCCTCCTTTCACTAGTGTTTGCGTGAATTAGCTAAAGCAACCACTCGATTCATTTCATTTTTAACAATCATAAAGCCCTCATCACAACCCATTCCTGGTTTGGCAAGGCATTGATCAGCTTGACAAGCAATGGCAATATTAGTTGTACACTCTGCAGATACATTAGTTTCATTGCATGTGCCACCACAATAAGCACCAATTCCTTTTTCTTTACAATAAAGGAGCGCTTCCGCCGTATTATTGACACCCCCTAAATCAGGAGTTTTGACTTGAATCATATGTCCACCGCGTTCATCAGCAAACAATTTAATATCTTCTAAGGTATTACACCATTCATCTGCAACAATTTCAACAGGAACTTGATAATCATCTAATCCTTTTGTCAAGAGAACTAAATATTTTAATGTATCTTGTTGATTACCAGCATCAACAGGTCCTTCAATCCGAAGTTTAAAAGGTTTAGCCGCTTCATATAAAGTTTTCATATATTGAAGCATGGCTTCTACATCATAGTTAAAAGCAAGCCCAATGGTTCCATACGTATCAATATGAAAAACAGGATAATAATCATCACGATTGCGAATAGACAAAATCCGATCCCGTAGCCATTTTACATATCCCAATAAGAGTTCACCATGCATTCCTAATTTATCTTTGACGTTATTGATTAACGCATGAGGAAGAACATCCGCTTCTTTTAAAATCATTTTATCAGCATTGATATAACGATCATCTCCCGATTGCGTAAAGACAGGAATGGCCTCATAAACCGTATCAGTAATGTTATATTCTTTACGAATCACTTCAGCTCTTGTTAATTGATGCACTTTTGCAACCGCATCAAGAATGGCTTGAGTCAATCCATAGCGAATAGCCGTATGGAGACGTTTGCCATCAACCAATAAATGATCATACTTTAAGGCAAGTGGCTTAAATAAAGTCACTTCTTCCCCAATTAATAAAGGACTGATATGTTTTTCTAAAAAGACAATAGCCTCATCAGCTAAGAATAAAGGATCTCGTCCTCCGGCGCCACTATACTGAACAGCGGCACAATCACCAATTGCTACCATTCCATTTTCTAAAACAAGTTGAACGGAAACCGCTTCTCCTGATTGACGAATCCGAGTAAATCCTGGAGTCATGGTTTCTCCGACATAAAGAAGTCCATCATGTTTAGCTCCAGCTTTAATGGCTTGTTGATCATCAAAATAAAAACCAGTAGATGATTTAGTATATAAAACATTAATAATTTTCATATAATTTTTAATTATCCTTTCAATTGGGGGCGTCCAATGAGTTTTCCTTGACTAACAGCATAAATATCATCAATCGTCATATTAAATGAAACCTCTCGACCTTCCGCTTGTGCTCTTTCTTGTAATTTTTGACGATGAAATTGCTTAATGTCGTCAGTAAATCCTAAGTTTCCAAATTCAAGAATACGAATGTGACCGTCGTTATCACGGGCAGGCAACATTTTTCCAAAATTGTATTTGCTTGGAGCAAAAGGAACATCAATAAGTCCTTGTTCAAACGCTTTGACGGTTCCAACCGCTAAATCGCCTTCCCCCACAGCATATACACTATCCAGTAAGCTCTTAACTTCTCGAGTAATTTGATCTTCTTCAGCCTCAAGGCTAGCAGAATCAGGATATTGTTGATCTTTTAACAAGGTAACGACCAACTTCGATGCGATTATTCCTCGAGCATTGGCTTCCTTAGTTGGAATACCAATCGATTCATAAGGTGTTTTAGTAATCATTTTCGTTGCTTTGCTCAAGGCCGCAACCATAGAACTCATTGAAATAAGACCCATGGCTTTATCCTCATCAGCAGGAAATCCCCCCATCCATTGATGGAAGACGGTCGTCACGATGACATCATCATATCCATATCGATGCAAGTATTCATCTGTTTGTTTTTGAAGAGTTCGAATAGCAGCCACATCTTGAATAACGTTTCCACCCATTCCATAACCCACAGTAATATTTTTAACACCTTGCTCTGCAGCCAATAGGGCTTCAATAATCGAAATACTATTTGATATAGCAGGCGGAACCAACGTACCTGTTAAAGGTCCAAATGGTTCACGATTAATATGAACATCATGATCTTCGTAATACCCAACCAACCGGTCACAGTATTGCCAATAGCGAATGGTATCCGCAATCGATACGTTTTTAGCATATGGAATATTATAGGAAATAGCTCCTCCTTCATTGGAGGTCCACCCAGCAGCATGAATAATTTCAGCGAGCAATCGCGCATCAGGGGTTCCATGGCGAGCTTGAAGAGGAACATTAACAGAATCGTATACTTGACGACATCCTTCTACTCCATAATTAACAACGGGAAACCCATTAAGCATGTTTCGGTCTAATCTGAGACTTTCTTCCATTCCTTTTTGAGCTTCACTATATCGATTTTGACGAGTGTAACTATCAATGGTACTTGGTAAAAAATCTGCTCCTGCTTCTTCTAAAAATTGCAACAACTCAATGTGTTCATTAATCCGACAAACACCTGCTCGTGGTTGAATCAACGTTCGACCTTGTTTTTTGGCTTCTATTAATTTTAAAGCAAAATTTTTATGATTAGGAACCGCTTTTAAGTTTTGAATAGCCACATCCAAATCCAGCAAATGACTATTGCCCGTAGGCCAACTTGCTAATACTTCTTTACGAACGGTAAAGAATTCTTCTAAAGTCCATTTTTTGTTTTTTAATTCCATAATTCCTCTATATCTTCACTATATTTTCTTTCATCAATTGAAGAGCAACGATGGGTTCATCAATTGACAAGAGTCCCATTGCCGATAAAATGTATTTTTTATCAAGAAGCATTTGTGGCTTCTTAGGACGTAATTCCAGGGGTTTATCACTACTTAGGCACACTTTATTAAGAATATCAGTGGGATTTTCATCATGAATGACAACGCCACCCGTTCCAATTACTGCATTTACATTGGTTAAATCTTTCCCAAATTGATAATACATCATCCCCAGTGGGGTATAAACCGAATCAATTTTTCCAACGTGTCGAGAAAAAGCAATATCAACACACAATCCTCCAAATAATCGATCCACCTGAGCCTCATAAGGAGTAGTAGGAATAAAATCAACATGTTGACGACGGAACTCGGCTTCTTTTTTAAGATCAAAGCCATCGTCTGTATACTGCCTCAAACTTTCTTTTGATAAAGGAGCAACAATTCCGAGAGCAGAATAACGCATCCCCAAATCACCTTCAACAGTCCGTTTAGCAAATGGCTCATCCAACCCTTTTAAAATAACATCTCCACGAATAGGAGCACCTGTTCCCATAGAATACACATCAGTGGTAGCACCACCAATATCCACTAAGACAATATCTCCTAACCCTTTTTCATGAAGATAGCCTTTGGCCAATAATTCTGCTGCTTTTAAAACGGCATGAGGAGTTGGGAAAATCACTTCATCAATCACTGACTCAATTTTTTTAACGCCTTTGGCAGCAATAATATTTTTCAAAAAGATTGACCGTATAATATCTTGAGCACCATCAATCTTGAGTTGATTGAGTTTGGGCATAATATTATCAATAACATACCCTTGCAGGTGATATTGGTCAAAGATGACTCGAATATCATCTTGACATGATTTATTTCCAGCATAAACAATCGGAATACATACATGCGCTTCTCCCAATGCTTGAGCATTGAATAAAACTGATTCTCGATTTCCGCCATCTGTTCCTCCTGCTAATAAAATAATATCAATTTTTTTCTGAACAATTTCTTTGATATCATGATGTGTTAGAAAATGAGAAAACACCAAATCAACCTTGGCTCCCGCTCCATAACAAGCTCGTTTAGCTGCTTCCACTGTCAATTCTTCTACAAGGCCAATAGCAGCCATTTTAAGACCACCCGCAGCAGAAGAGCAAGCAATCTTTTTTTGAAAAATAAGAGGACCAGTTTTTAAAAGTAAAGACTCAAGCGCTTGTTGATAACCAATCGAGATATCCTCTTCAACCGTTGTCATCGCTTTTGATGTACCTAAAATTACTTTATTTTCGACATCTACCGCTGTTAATTTGGTGTTTGTTGAACCAAAATCAATCAGCAAATAATTTTTCATATTATGATCCCAAATCAGCCTTGATTAAGGGCAGAACAGTTTCAATGGAAGTGCCAGGTCCAAAAACACGATTAAAACCCATTTCTAAAAATCTTTTTTCAACATCTGCAACATTTTGTTTTCCAACAACAATGTTCCCTCCTACATATAAAATGATGTTTGCTAAACCGGCTTCTACACATTTGTCGCGCATACCACGACAATCAATTTCTCCATGCCCGTATAATGAGGACACAAGAATCATTTTGGCATTCGCTTCAATGGCTGCGTTGATAAAATCCTCTTGAGACGACAAAACACCAATGTTGACTACATTGTAGCCTTCATTGGTCAATACGTACTCTATGATTCGATTTCCAACAGCATGAACATCCGCCCCGATTACTCCGATAACGATTGTTTTCATGATAGTCTTCCTCCAACCATTCATAACCCCATAACAATGAGTTACAAATTTACTATATACATTATAGCAAATTTTTTTATAAAATGAAAGCCTTATCTCTTATTTTACCAATAAAGATTTCTATTAATCCGTCAAACTAATCAAACCTCAAACAATCGCTTCTAATTACGCTATGTGTTAATAAAAAATAGTGGCCTAGATTTTCTAGGCCACACCCATTCAAAAATGATTATAACGGCTAATTTCATTTTTTTACCCATTAATTAAGACGAAATAGCGCTTGTATGAAGTTGATTAATGACTCGATACAACGGATCATATAACCACCAAATTGATAAAAACGAACTAAGAGCCAATAACAATGTAAACGGAATATCTGCTATTACATACGCTTCAAAAGAAATTTCACTAACAATAACAGCCGCCACCATAAACGATAACGCATACGTAATTGAAAGAATGATTGAAACAAAGGCAAGCGATAACGTGCTTTTACAAGGCTTAAAAATGGTTCCCAAAGACAGTGGAACGAGTAGCCATCCAATGAGCATTGGAATAAAGGTAATTAGCCCTAAACTCGACGTAATTAAACAATCAAGAAAGACATAAATTGCAATGATAAAAACCGTCTTTTTGACTCCAACAATTTTAGTATATAAAAATATCAATAAGAATGTCATTTGAATGTTTGGCAGAACCGCTAATATTTGCTCTTGCGCCACAAGAATTGTAGTGAGCAACGATAGGATGACGATTTCTTTAACACGCATAGTTATAATAGTCTCCGACCGCCGTATAAACAAAGCGAATTTCATCCCCATCTTTAAAAAGAAGTGCATCAATGCCACGGTTTGCCATTTCACAATTGATCCATATCTTCCAAAAATAGTCGGTATTATTAGCCATTAATCCATTAATCCCAACAAGCATTCCGTGCTGAACAACGATTTCATAATGATTTGACAAAATCGTGTGGAGGGTAATCGGATTACTTGCAGTGGATTCAAATTCCCATACATCATCAGCCATAACATGCTGTTCGCCATCGATGACGATAATATGAACCGAGCCACTGGTAATCAAGGGAGTGGTTTGAGCCCAACAATATATTCCAATCATTGCAGCAAGAACGAGAACACTCACAACAATTTTGATGATTTTAGCTTTCATATTAATTGAACAAGTTCACATAGATAGATTTTTCAGCATATATTTTATAAGCAACTAAGGCACTAAAGGCTTGAGGCGTTGAAAATAATAAATCAACTTCCTCTCCCAATTCATACCTTGCAGCACCCTCCTCAAAAAACTCAAGAAGAGCACTAATCAGGTCAACTGTTAAAACCGTTCTTGGGTTTTCTCGAATTGCCAAATACCCTAGTATGGCCATGGAAGTACTACAAGAATTAGCTCCTCCCCATCCACTTTTAATCCCATCTTCATCGACTGCATCGCTAATCAACCCTAAAAATAAGGTTCGATCAATGGTTTCATCGGCAGTTGCCATTAAGGCAAGTCCGGCAAAATCAGCATCGCGATAATCATTCTCACTACGAACAAGCATTTGTTGACGCGTAGATTGTTGCAAAGTTATATTTTTGTTGGTCATTTTTAAAGATAAATAACCAATAACATGATTCCATGTTTCAAAACTAGAAAAGCCATCGAGAGCAAGGAGTGCTGTACTCGGTTGATAATCATACAATTGTCCGATCATCAAGGCTTGAAAAATAGTAGCAATAGACTCATACTCCATCGCATCATAGGTGGTCTTAATGGTATCTTCAGTCACATAATCAGCAAGATCAATGTCGTATCCATATTCAGCTAATTTAGCGATGGCACGAGTCACATAAAAATCTTGTTTGTCGTCATTGACATACGTCACTAGGTAAGTTTCAATGAAGGCATCAATTTGATGATTGACGCGATCAAGGTCTTTTGGTTGTTCTTTACAGCCTGTAACTCCAGCAAGCAATAAAAGAATCATGATTGTTAAAAACTTTTTCATTCTGTCCTCCATTTAATTCCTCATGGTGGTATCCTGACTCGATTTCTTCCTTCAAACGCCTTCCCGTTAAGTGACATCTGTTTGTCGTCCATCTTACAGTTGCTGGCACAGTTTGAGCATTACACTCAATTCCCAAGCCAAGAGGTATTATCATTATACCATGACTCCCTTGTTTGTACAACCACAACCCTAAAAAAACATCCAAGTTTTTTAAAACTTGGATGTTTATTATTTGACTAATTGCTTAATATTGGCTTGTTGGGCTCGATACATATTGGCATAATATCCATTCATTTTAACAAGTTCTAAATGGGTACCCTCTTCTACTTTCAATCCATGATCAAGGACGATAATTTTATCAGCATTATAAATAGTTGACAATCGATGAGCAATCACAATCACAGTTCGATTCTTTTCAACCACTAACAAAGCTTTTTTAATCATATCTTCAGTTTCGGTATCAATATGTGAAGTAGCCTCATCCATAATTAAAATCGACGGATTATGCACCACTACTCGGGCTAATGATATAATTTGTTTTTCTCCACTGCTTAAGTTCACTCCTGATCGCGTGATGAGATGATTAATTCCTTGCGGAAATTTTTCAATAATTTTTTGTCCACCCATTGAAATAAGGATAGCAGTAATCTCTTCATCTGATACTCCTTCTTTTCCAAAGCGAATATTAGAAGCAATCGTACCTTTAAAAAGGGTTGGCTCTTGTAAGACAATTCCTAAATGTTCACGAAAAACACGCTTAGGATATTGAGAAATATCGAGCCCATCAATCATAATTTTTCCTGATTTATCATCCGTAATATCATAAAATCGCAATAATAAATTCATTAATGAACTCTTACCCGATCCCGTATGACCGACTAACCCCACCAGTTGTCCTGGATTAATATTAATCGTAACTCCTTTTAACACATAGTTATTGTCTTGATAAGCAAACCATATGTTATCAAATTGAACCCCTCCGATATAACGATTTATATGTCCCGTAGCCTCGTCTTCCAGTTCTCCTTCAATCAGTTTTGAAATTCGCTCAATTCTAACCAAAGAATGTTGAAATTCACCCACATTTACGAAAATAACATTCACAGGATCAATTATTTTTAGTAAATATTCATTATACGCATAAATCAATCCCGCCGTAATCACGATATCGGATACTGACAAATATTGCCATCCAAAATAAGCAATAATTAATGTTGTGATGGCAGCGCGAATAATTCCAATCATATTCCATCCAGCCGTAATATGTAACTTCACTTCTTTTAATTGTTCATTTTTAAAATTTTCATTAATTTGATTAAATTCTGCCACAGTTGGTTTTTTGAAATTAAAAATTTGTAAAATATTAATACCATTAATAATCTCATTAATTTTCGCTGTTAATAGGCTTCTTAATTCATTAACCTTAACCGCAAGTTTACGTAATCGTTTCAAGAAAAAACGGACCCAAAAATATATAAATGGATAAATAACAAACGTTATTAAGGCAAGTTTTACATCTAAAATGAACATTCCTACATAGGCCAACACAAAACTAAAGATGGTTGTTATAACTGCATTAACTGATAGTCGATACATGGAAATCATTCCATCAACATCGTTCGTTATTCGGGCAGCCATTTTACCAGCTGGTTCCGCTTCAAAATATTTAATTGGAAGCCGTTCTATACTCCTCATGGCATCGGTACGAGCATCACGAGCAATCTGAGATACCACGCGATTAGTTGAAATATGTTGAATGTATGTTCCAACAATAACGAGAAGACTTCGTAAAAACAAAATACAAATAAGAATAATCAGTCCTGGAACCAAGGGTTGATAAAAATTCAAAACTTCTTTTGCTGAAAGAAGGGTTGCAGGATAAGTAATTAATTCCCCATTTTGACGCTGTACTTGTAAGATGTCTTCTGAAAAAGATTTTTGACCCGATACAACGATATCATTGACAAAATAGAAGCCAGTTTTATATAAAACTACACTCGCCTTTCCAATGACCAAATCACCTTCATCTAAATACCTTGTTTGAATGTAATAGCGTCCTTGATAAACAACTGCTTTAGAATCAGGTGAGGCAATTTCATTCCATTCATGTTCCACACCCATAATATAATCATCTAAAATAGATTTTACAATCAAGGGAGAAGCAAAACCTAATCCTTGAACAATAATAATCATAAAAATGCTTAGGAAGAAAAAACGATATCTTCCTTTTACATACTTGAAGACGCGTTTAATATTACTCATGAGATTCACCTTTAATTTGCTTCAAGTATTGCATTTTATACCAATTATCATACGATAATAATTCATAATGTGTTCCAACATCTGATATTTGTCCATTTTGAAGAACGATGATTTTATCAGCTTGTGCAACAGCTGAAAACCGATGAGCAACAATAATATTGGTTTCATGACTACGAGCCTCTTTCAAAGACGCAATAATATTCGATTCAGTCATGGCATCCACTGCTGATAGAGAATCATCTAATATCAAAATTTTGGGATTTTTTACAAGGGCACGAGCAATGGACAACCGTTGCCGCTGACCTCCCGATAACGATCCTCCCAGTTCGGCAACCATTGTTTCTGATCCATCTGGTAATTCTTTTAAATCTTTTTGAAAATCAGCAAGCATAATGGCAGTGTGAACTTCTTGAATCGTGGCATTGGGTTTTCCAATCAAGATATTATCATCGACACTACGACGAAATAAAATATGATCTTGAGGAACATATCCTACCAATTCATGCATCGCTTGAATTTTTAAATCATTAATATTTACCCCATCCACTTCAATTGTCCCACTGGTAATATTAAATTCACGAAGCAATTGTCGAATAAGGGTCGATTTACCCGCTCCGGTAGGACCGACAATACCAATGGTTTCCCCTTTGCGAATGGAAAAAGATATATTTGTTATCACAGGAGATGCATCAAATGGGTATTGAAAACTAACATTTTTAAACTCGATACAATTAAAATCTAATACTTCTTGAGAGGTTTCTCGATCTTTTACTGATGGTACCATATCTAAAATTTCAAAATACCGTTGATCAGAAATAATAATATTATTAACATTGTTTAACACATTAGATAAAGCAATAAGTGGTCCATATAACATTCCCACATAAATAAGGAAAGTTACCAATTCTCCTGGAGATATTTCACTAGAAATAACCATATAAGACCCAAAAGCAATACCAATAAAATAAGAAACCGCATACACTAATTCAAACAACGGTCCATAAATGGATTCAAAT
>Ga0265294_10003907_pt1 | contig 18786 bp, 17 predicted proteins | sample MunlanPumphouse3_FD_192504 | JGI IMG/M metagenome (GOLD analysis project Ga0265294, IMG submission 192504) | Groundwater microbial communities from a municipal landfill in Southern Ontario, Canada - Pumphouse #3 | ecosystem: Environmental > Aquatic > Deep subsurface > Groundwater | place...
AAAGTTTTTGTGGTGAGCGAAAACGGTGCCTCCGTATATTCGGCATCGAAGACGGCACGTGAAGAATTTCCGGAGTATGATGTCACGGTCCGCGGGGCAGTCTCTATCGGCAGGAGGTTAAGTGACCCGCTCGCGGAGCTGGTGAAAATTGATCCGAAATCCATCGGGGTGGGGCAGTATCAGCACGATGTGGACCAGGCAAAACTGAAACGTTCCCTGGATCAGACCGTAGAAAGCTGCGTGAACCTTGTGGGGGTTAACCTCAACACGGCGAGCAAGCATTTGCTGATGTATGTTTCAGGTTTGGGCGAATCGCTGGCGCAGAATATCGTGAACTACCGTGCCGAGAACGGTTCTTTTCGCACACGTGCAGCCTTGAGAAAAGTTCCCCGTCTGGGTGAAAAAGCCTTCGAGCAATGTGCCGGATTTCTTCGGATTCCCGACGCCGAAAATCCGCTCGATAACTCCGCCGTTCATCCGGAAAGCTATCCGGTGGTCGAGAGGATGGCCAAAGACCTGAAATGTTCCGTCAAAGAGCTGATCAGCAATAAATCGTTTATTGACGTCATCGACATCAACCGTTATAAAAATGAAACCACCGGTACCGAAACGCTGACCGATATCCTGCAAGAGCTTGAAAAACCCGGTCGAGACCCGCGCACGAAAGTACAGGTATTGGAGTTTGATCCCACTATTCGCACCATTTCCGACGTAAAAGAAGGAGCGGTCGTGAATGGGATCGTGACCAACATCACCAACTTCGGTTGTTTCGTGGATTTTGGCATCAAGGAAAATGGCCTGGTTCATATTTCGGAACTGGCCGACCGCTTCGTATCGAACCCCACCGATGTGGTTTCACTGCATCAGCATGTTAAAGTAAAAGTCTTATCGGTCGACTTGGAACGAAAACGGATCCAGTTGAGCATGAAAAACGTGTGAATCTTCTCTTTTGTTCTTTCTTCAGAACCGAAACGGGACTTTAAACGTTTACTGTTTTATTTACCGAAAAAATGAGACGTATGTCGGAAAAGTCCCCCCCTATCGATTATAACCGTTTGTTTGAAGGGATTCGCGATTTTAAAGCAAATGAATTTATCCCTCGCCAGCAATTCTTTGAGGCACTCGGACAACAACAAAATCCACATACGCTGTTTATCGGATGTTCCGACTCACGTGTCGTTCCGCATCTGGTGACCCAGACTTTTCCCGGCGAACTGTTCGTAGTAAGAAACATAGCCAACCTGGTCCCTTACTACAAAAAATATTCCGATACGTTCCTTGCCACGTCTGCTGTTATAGAATATGCTGTTAATCAGATGAACGTCAGCAATATTGTGGTTTGTGGCCATTCCAACTGCGGGGGGTGTGCAGCCTTATATCAGGACAAAGAACTCAACGATCTTCCGCATACAAAAAAATGGCTCGAACTGGCATCGCCGGTGAAAAAGGTCGTGGAGGAACAAATAGCCGGAAATAAGATCAGTCTTGAAGAGCGCAGTGCTTTTACCGAAAAAATGAATGTGGTGGAACAGGTGAATCACCTGATGAAATACCCTTATATCCGAAAACGGGTTAAAGAGGGGCGTTTAAACGTGATGGGCTGGTACTACCTTATAGACAAGGGAGAGATTTACAATTACGACAAAAAACGAAAGCAGTTTATCCGGGTCGAGTAATGAACTTTCCGTTTACCACTCGAACGTCAGCTGTTTTTCGATCAAGTGAAATGTCTTCCGGTGATGCACGGTAATGCCGTGTTGTCTTATCGCCTCGCGGTGTGTGATCGTAGGGTACCCTTTGTTTCGAGCCCATCCGTAGACGGGAAACTGATTGTGCAGGTTTTGCATATACTCGTCCCGGTATGTTTTTGCCAATACCGATGCCGCCGCGATCGATAAGTATTTCCCGTCACCTTTTATCACACATGTGTACGGAATCTGCTGGAACGGGTGAAACCGGTTCCCGTCAATCAGGATATGGTCGGGTGTTACGGTCAGTCTGTCCAAGGCTTTGTGCATGGCTTTAACCGATGCCCAGAGGATATTTAGTTCGTCAATTTCATCCGGAGTGCACATTTCAACGGCGTAGCACAATGCGTTTTGTTCAATGACGGGCCGGAGGCGACTTCGCTCCCGCTCCGGCAATTGCTTGGAGTCGTTCAGTCCTTCGCACCGGAATTCGGGTTTGAGGACAACTGCGGCCGCAAAGACAGGGCCGGCAAGGCATCCACGTCCGGCTTCGTCGCATCCGGCTTCTATGCGGTCCGGGTGCATGCATGACAGGAGGGGAGTATGTTTTTTTGCCTGCCTCATTCAATCTTTTTCGACATCGGAGCTTGTTGTTCCCAAATCAATTACCAATCGGTTGTCTGCAGGCGGAAAATCGAACAGAAAATCGGGATCGCTCTCTTCGTTATCCAGCAGCCCTGCAAAACTGCGAACAGCACTTTTAATTTCATCATCGGGAACTTCATCACCACGCACGTGCATCAGTTGCATCATGACAATAAGTTTTACCAGTGCATCCTCCGTTTCGACCGGTAGGGAGATCCCGGAACCTTTTATCCGGCTTCTTGCCACCCTACGGGTAACGGCCTCTAGTTGCGTACGGTATTGATCTGCCAGGCCGGGATTCCCTGAAACCGAGGTGACGAAATGTGTATCGATGGACAACTTCCCATCAACCAATTGCATTGTCCGGTATGCAAACGGGTACATCGCCAGGCTTGCCGTCTCTACATCGTAAACGGTATTCCCGGAAGGAGAGGTAAACAGGCTGATGTCGTTGGAATGAAAATGTCCCGTGAAGACTACTTTTAAGCCCGCATCCGCAAGTATGCCGGCATTTTCTTGCCACTCTTCTATCAGGTAATCGGCGAAAAAATCAGATTGATAAGGCATGTGCTCTACTAAACCGTGGTGCATCATTCCCAGCACAGCGATGTTTCTCGCTCTTGCTACGCGAAGAATGGATTCCGCCCACTGCACGGTTTGCGGAAGAATCCGCCCACCGGTTATGGAGGTGTTGGTGTGATCCTGATAACGGTTGGTGTCGAAGCAGAGCAACCACGTTCTTTCATTAATTTCAGCAGCGTAGCTCAACGAAGAGGTGTCCCTGCAAAATGCATCCCCGTATCCGAAAGGAGCATACCGTTGCGCAAACTCGTCACTTGATATGCTCTCAACGGACACTGCTCTTTCACCGGTATACGCTTTTGAGTCGGGAACGTTGATGTCGTGGTTTCCGGGAACAACGAATACCTTTGTTCCACTTTGTCGAATCCGTTCCAGTTTTTCTGTCAAGTCGATGTGACTTTGCCGTTCTCCGTGATTGGTCAGGTCTCCGGAAACAAGCAAAACATCGACCTCCTTTTTTTGAAAATCGAGCAAAACAGAGTCCAGAACTTCGTGTAGATCGCGAATGTTTCTGCCGGTAGCGCGCTCGAATGCGGCAAGTGCTTCGCTTTCGGAGGTAAGTTTTTGGGAGAGGAAATGAACGTCGCTGATCACGCCAATCTTTACCGGACCGGAAGCCGGTGCAGTCAACGAAAGGCACAACAGAAAGAAAAATACGGACTCCCTCATATCGTAAATTATTTTATACTGAAAGCGCGGTCTTTCTTATTCCCCCACACGTGTTCAGCCAATTCGGGATGATCGATAAAGGGGTTCCGGTTGTTCTGGATGGCAAAAACGGCATTGTTGCGGTTCCGTTCCTTTTCACTGACCGGATCTTCGCGGTGCCACCGCAAAAACATTTCAAGTGCCCAGCTCCTGATGGCAGGGTAGGAGTTACCTCCAATTTGAGGCGATCTCCAGTCGGCAACGTCATTTTCGTACGCCGTAACCATGTAAAAATAGGTGCGGGCAAAATCACCCTTGTACTCGTCGACCGGCTCAAAAACGGTCTGTACGAAATTGCCGGATGTGTTTTGTCCGACCCGCGACCCGTTTGCCGATTCCCAGGAGAAGATACCGACTTCACCCAGCGGCAGGTTTCCCCGACGGTTGTTTACGTATCCGTCGGTCGGGTAAAGATGGAAGAGGTCTGAATACATGGGTGATGCTCCTTTGAACCAGCTTTGCGGAATGGCGTGTTCGCGGTTGTAGCAATCGCCTTCTCTGCGGTACGTGCCGCATCTTTTCTGATGGAACGAAAAGGAGTAGGTTGCTTTTCCGCCGGGATTATCGGAGTACATGTCCCAAACGGAACCGTCTGCCTTAACGTCGGTTTTTTCAAAGGCAGACCACACCTCGGCGTACGAAAGGACGTCGGGGTTGCCTATGATCTCGAAAAGCGCTGTTTTTAGTTCAGACCCTTTTTTCCCGGTGACAGAACTGTAATATTCCCGATAAGTGTTTATATACAGGTTTGTGCCGGAATCCGCCGGCTTTTGTTCGCATGCCGTCAAAAGGACAGACAGATACAGCAGAAAACGGAAGAGTCTCATCGTATACTGTAGGTGGAACAGCCACAAAATTATGATTGCAGGAGACGTTCAATCTCCTCGATATCGGAGCGGAACCCTTTGTCTACTTCCGACAGGTCCCTGATGGTATTGCAGGCGTGTAGGACAGTGGCGTGATTTCGGTTTCCCACCTGGATCCCAATCTGAGAAAGCGACAATTCGGTGTGTTTCTTGATGAAAAACATGGTTACCTGACGCGCCTGTACGATTTCTCTTTTCCGGGAAGCAGACTGAATCAGGTCCCTCTTCACGTTGTAAAAATCGCTGACCGTTTCCTGAATTTTTTGAACGGTGATTTTTTTCTTTTCAAAACGAATGTTTTGCTCCATCACGCGGCGAGCCAGACTGATGTCAATCTCGCGGTTGTTGATGATGGAGTGTGCCATTAGCGAAACAATAACACCTTCCAGATCGCGTACATTTTCCGTGACGTTTTCGGCAATAAATTCAATTACCTGATCGGAGATAGTCAGTCCATCCGTTAAGATCTTGTGCTTCAGTATTTTTTTGCGAAGTTCCTTGTCCGGACGCTCCAGTTTGGTGGAAAGTCCCCAACGGAAACGGGTCAATAAACGTTCCTCCATTCCCTGCATTTCGGTCGGCGAACAATCCGATGTCATGACCAGTTGCTTGTTGTTCTGATGCAAATGGTTGAAGATATGGAAAAAGGTGTTTTGCGTTTTCTCCAGCCCGGATAATTCCTGGATATCATCGATAATGAGCACGTCAATGCTTTGGTAAAAGTTGATGAAATCGTTTATGGTATTGAAACGCCGGGCATCGGTGTACTGTACTTTAAACAGATGTGCCGTAATGTAAAGAACTTTCTTGTCCGGATACAGCTCGAGCACTTTCGATCCGATAGCGTGACAAAGGTGCGTTTTTCCAACCCCCGATTTCCCGTACACGAAAAGCGGATTAAAAGCGGTCTTTGCCGGGTTTAATCCTACGGCTTCAGCGGCAGTGCGCGCCAAGCGGTTACTTTCCCCCTCGAAGAAGTTATTAAACGTGTATTTGGAGTTTATTTGAGAATCAAACTCCGATGGCTCGACCCTGTCGAAAGGGCTGGGCACCTTCACTGAAACCGGATTTTGATTTTTCTTGTCTGAAACCGTAAACTTGGGTTCTCCACGCATCTCTACCGTGGTGTTGCTTTCTGCCTCTACCAGGATACGGTAATTGAGAATGGTTCCGTCTCCTATTTTACGGTAAAGTGTCTGCTGGATGAGATCGATGTATTTATCCTCAAGATATTCATAAAAAAACTGACTGGGTACCTGGATGGTGAGAACATTGTCTTCATATTTTAATGGGACAATCGGACTAAACCACGTATTAAATGCAGCTTCGGGAATGATATCACGAATTACATCAAGACAGTTCCTCCATAAAATTTTGCAGTCAGTGTTCATTCGAATTATTAACGATTTTCCTCTCTTCTTTGGTTCTGTTTAATTTGGGGAATACAAATTTTGAAAAAAAAATCGAGAAAAAAAAATCCTGTTCCCTTTGTTTTTCTTGAAATAAAAACACTCGCTTAATTATCAACCGGATAGATGTATGCGGCTGTTTATAAGTAAATTAATCGAAATCCCGGTGTTGTAACCAATTGATATATAGAACGCTGCAATAAGTGTATAGCTCTTACCCGTTTGTACAGAAAAAACAGGGATTTCATGTCTTAAACTCAATTACCAAAAGGGTTTATCAAGGAACCAAAATCGGGGTTGATATTTAGAATAATTCTATATAAGCTCTGGTCGACAAATTTGTTTCAATTTAAGAAAACTTAGAACAGACGCACCCTTATGCTTAAATACCGCTCGGGATTTTCCCGTATATCTTCCAGCAGTTTTGTCGCGGTATGGATGGTGTTCGTTAAGCTGTCGTGCAGCTGAGTATCGTTGGTTAATTTCCCCAGTGAATTGTCGGTGCTGGTCAGTTTCGATGACAGGATCTTCAGGTTTTCCACCGTATTGTCGATGGAGTTGAACGTTTTTTGGAGTTCCAGTGAATTCAGCTCTGCCGTGACGTCTTTTAAATCGTTGGAAACGGCCGTGAGGTTTTGGGTTACGGTGGGGAGATCTTTCCGGATCGACGCCATAATGGCGTTCACACTTTTGCTCGATTGGTCCAGTTGGGCAACCGTAGAGCCGATACCTGCTATCGATTGTTCCCACATGGGGTTTGACATCAGTTTGTTGAGCGTAAGGACTACAGAATCTATGTGCGTCAGGATGGAGTCAGCCTTGGGTGCGACGTTGGCTACACTGTTCATCATCCCGGGTTTCAGCCGGCCGTACAGCGTGTCTCCGGGAATGAGAAGTTGCGAAACCTCTTTGTTCGCAACGAGGCTTACTGTAGAAGCTCCCAGCAGATCCGATCCAAATTCGAAATAGCTTCCTCGGGGAATCCGGTAATCGCCCTCCAGATTGATGTCCACGGCAAACTGTATTGGGTCTGTACTGTTCATTTTGATGGCGTTGACCAATCCGATCTGGAATCCGTTAACATAAACCGGGGACGAAGGGTAAAGTCCGGCAACATCATCGAACAGGACAACGTATGTATTTTGCTTCTTCAAGATATTCGTTCCCTTCAGGAAGTTTACTCCAAAATAGAGGAGAACCAGGGCGATAAGAAAGGAAACGCCGATAATGAAATTTCTGCTGAATTTGCCTTGAGCCTGCATAGTCTGTTCTTATTTAACTCTTTTTCCGTCCTTGAATTCAACAATGAAAGCATCTTTGAATCTGGTTTGAACGGTTCTGAGTGTTTTGGTTGCTTCATTAAGATCGGATGAACGGCCGTACGTATATTTATACGTCGAGCCATCTACGTAAAAATCTACTGGATTTAACCCTTTCAGTTGCGAAGAGTTATCGGCCAGTTTTCGGGGCGCTGTAAGAAACTGGATTCGGTATTCGCTTGTTGCAGTATCCGTTATCCCGGTTTTCGGGGCGCTGTCCGCTGTTGTTTTTCGTTGTTGAGGATGGGTGAAAACATGACTTTTCTTGTCGTATTCACGTTTGTATTCCTTAAACGCCAAATATACGGAATTTGCCAATGATTTCTGTCCGCTTTCGGTTTTCATGTACCTTTCGTCCGAAGCGTTTGAAATGTACCCCAGCTCCACCAGGATGCTCGGCATGGCCACTTCCCGGAGCACGAGGAAGCCGGCCTGTCTTACATCCCGGTTGGTCCTTTTCGAGTTATTTACCAGCCTGTTTTGGACCAGCGATGCAAAGTAAACGCTTTGTTGAAGGTATTGATCGGTCATAAACTCGAACATGATGTACGATTCCGGTTCGTTGGGATTAAATCCTTGGTATTTAGTTGAGTAGTCTTCCTCGTAGAGAATTACCGAGTTCTCCGCCTTGGCAACATCCAAGTTGTCCTTGCTTCGGTGAAGCCCCAACACGAACGTCTCTACGCCTTGCGGCGACCGTTTTCTCCTGTCGAGCGCATTACAGTGCAGTGAAATATAGAGATCGGCTTTTGCTTTGTTGGCGATCTCCGCTCTTTTATTTAACTCTACGAACCTGTCGGTATCTCTTGTGTATAAAACGTTTACGTCAGGATGACTATTCCTGATGAGCTCACCTAGCTTTTTCCCGACTGCAAGAACAATGTCTTTTTCTTTTGACCCCGATCCGATTGCGCCGGGATCGCGGCCACCGTGACCGGGATCAATAACGACCGTGAATCCGCTTTTCTGTGCAAAAGCACTTTCTGCCGTAATCAGAAATAAAACTCCCAAACAGCAAACAATAAGTTTTTTCAGTCGTAACAGCATCTTTCCGTCCGTTTTATTTCGTACAAAAATAGGTAATTATTTCTTACTAAAGCGCACTAAACCGTGATTACACTATTTTTAACAAAAAAAGCCGCACCAACGGTACAGCCTTTTTAGCGGGTGAATCAAAAGGAATTTATTTCCCCAGCAATTCATTCAGTTTGTTGTGTAATTCCGCTCCACGCAAGTCTTTGGCAATGATGGTTCCCTCCTTGTCCAGAAGAACGGTGTGGGGAATGCCGCGGAAAGCATATAATTCCACTACCGGCGTGTCCCAGAACTTAAGCTCGGACATTTGCGGCCAGGTCATGTTCATCTCTTTTATGCCGCTCAGCCATCTTTCTCTTTCCCGGTCGAGTGAAACACCCACAACTTCAAAACCTTTGTCTTTGTAATTGTTGTATGCAGCAACCACATTGGGCATTTCATCGCGGCAAGGTCCGCACCAGGCTGCCCAGAAATCGATCAGGACCACTTTACCTTTTCCGGCGTAATCCGATAATGAAATGTCTTTTCCATCCGGATCTTTCATCGTGAAATCGAGGAACTTCTGGCCTACAGCCACTCTTTCGGCATTTTCAAGACGCTTGACGATGCGTCGGATATTTTCCTGCGATTTATAGGTCTCGTCCGTTAGTGCCAGAATTTCGCGTTGAATTTCCGGTTCAAACATCTCTGCGGAGGTCATAAAAAGGAATTTTCCTAGCGGATTGGTAATGTTGGCCTTGATGAAATCGGCTGTTTTGGCGGAAATATCGCCGGATAACTTTTCGTATTGCGTGGTAAGGGCGGCATCCAGTGAGTCTGTCATTGCTCCTGTCGATGCAGCTTCCTGATAGCGCTGGGAAAGTGCGCGGATTTCTCTTGTTGTAATCTCCTGCTCTTCCCTGAATGCATTGTAAGCATCGTTCAGCTGTGAACCTGAGACAGTAACGGTGGAATCGAACTGAATACGGATGGTTCCGGGCTCCAGGATGGCGAGGGCTCTTGATGGTTTTTGCGGATTAACCGTTTCGTCCAGAGCGATAAAACGCAATACCGTAGAATCGGCAGGCCCTTCGAATGTGAACTTGCCGTTTGTTATAACAGCGGTATCGACCGACACCATCTCGTTGGTCATCATTTCCTGAATATATACGTTTTTGCCTTCGTAGGCAGGATCGGTAACGGTTCCGGAAATTTTGTAATTTTTGTCGTTTTGACAAGAAATCAAAACGAAAGCTGTGATTAACAGGAATGAAAATTTTTTCATACGATTGTTTTTAATTTTTAAACGGTGCAAAGATACATAAAAAAAGAGAGTTAGCTCACGCTTCACTGTTTTTTTGCCGCTAGGATAATAAATGCAAAAGAAAACCGTTTTAAACAAAAAGAGACAGAAATGGCTGTACCTGACTTTTCCCGACGATTCTCCCTGTCCGACAATGCTGATGCGAAAGCTCCGAACCGGTTAAGCGTTTGCATTGTTCTTCAATATGCAAAATCGCTTCATATAGAGAAAAAACTGCCTGCTCATCTAGGTCTGTTTATTATCAATTGATTTTTTTAGTATCTTTGAATACTTAAAAAGAATAACGACATGAATCATTTGATTGCGCCATCGTTGCTGTCGGCGAATTTTCTGCATCTCGAAAAAGATATCGAAATGCTGAATCGGAGTGAAGCCGATTGGATACACCTCGATATTATGGACGGTGTTTTTGTTCCCAACATCTCTTTCGGATTCCCCGTTCTTAACCTGCTGAAAGAAAGAACAGACAAACCGCTGGATGTACATCTGATGATTGTTTACCCCGAGAAATTCATTGACGAGATTGCCGCTGCGGGTACGGAATACATGAATGTGCACTACGAAGCTTGCATTCATTTGCACCGTGTGGTCAACGCTATCAAGAATCGCGGAATGAAAGCGGGGGTTACCCTTAATCCTCACACACCGGTTCTGTTGCTTGAAGAGATTATCGGGGATTTGGACATGGTCTTGTTGATGTCGGTTAACCCCGGTTTTGGCGGACAAAAATTTATCGAACATTCGGTGCAGAAAGTGGGAGTATTGAAAGAGTTGATTCTCCGGAAAAATGCCCGCACGCTTATCGAGGTTGACGGGGGGGTGAACCTTGAAACCGGAAAAAGGCTGGTTGAGGCCGGAGCTGATGTGCTGGTTGCAGGAAATTTTATTTTCTCCTCGGATGACCCCTTTCAAACCATTCACCAACTGAAATCGTTGTAGTTCTCAAGAAAACACTCCCTCATAAGCGTGACAGTTATGAGCGATTCCGTAGCTAAAATACCTTTTCTCCGGCTATTGCTTCCGGCTGTAACCTCAATAACTGTATCGACTTTTCTGTTTGAAATTCCCTGTCCCCGGGTATTTTCCATTGCCGGGGCGGGAGCAATGGCTTTCTCTTTTTTCATTTCGGAGAAAAAACAATTCGCCTGCCGTTGGGTTTTTGGATCGGGATTGTTTGTTCTGATTTTCAGTCTGTTCTCCATGTTGTTTCAGCAAAAAATGGAGGAGTCGCGGTATTGTTTTGTGAATCAGCCGATGGCCTGTATCGGTACGGTCACAGATCTTCCGGTAGAAAAGCCGCGCTCTGTTGCCTGTAATGTAAAAATCAGCTATCCGGTAAACAGAAAAATCGTAGCTTATCTGCAAAAGGAAGAAAAGGCGAGGAGCATTGATCCGGGCGATGAAATAATCTTCGTCGCCCGGATCAATCCCCTTAAGAATTTCGGTAATCCCGATGATTTTGATTATGCCCGATTCATGCGGAACAACGGTTTTTCGGGCTGCGCCTATTTGTCTTCATCCAATTGGCATCCTACCGGAAAAGAACATGTTTCGTTGTATGTTTCAGCACAAAAAATCCGGAAAAAGGCGTTGGGGTTTTACCGTATGTTGGGGTTGGATAACGATGCTTATTCGTTTGTTTCGGCTCTCACCCTGGGCTACAAGCACGATTTGTCAAATGAACTGCAAGAGGCTTTTCGTGCATCCGGAACAGCGCATGTGCTGGCTGTGAGTGGTTTGCATGTGGGGATTATTTACGGCTTTTTCGCATTTCTGTTTTCTTTTTTGGGAAAAGCCGGCGTGAGGTCCGTGCTAAAACAGCTCCTCCTTATCGCAGCTTTGTGGTGTTACGCTTTTCTTGCAGGGCTTTCCCCATCGGTTCTCCGGGCAACCATAATGCTCACGATTGCGTCTGTTGGAAAAGCCGGAGGCAAGAGGGGATTCACCCGGAATACGTTGGCAGCCGCCGCTTTTTTTATCCTTTTTTTTGACCCGGTAAGTCTTTTCAACGTTGGTTTTCAGATGAGTTTCACGGCCGTTTTGGCTATCTTATCTTTCAATCCGGTGATGGATAACCTGTACCGACCGAAAGGCCGAGTCAAAAAATATGGTTGGGGTTTGTTTTCCGTTTCAATATCCGCTCAAGCAGGTGTTTTCCCCATTGCATTGTATTATTTCGGTACTTTCCCGACCTATTTCTTTATCGCCAACATGCTGGTAGTTCCCTTGATAGGCATGATTATCTATGCTTGTGTGCCGGTGATGATCCTTGAAGGGTTGAAGCCGTTCCAATCCGTTGTTGTCGAAAGACTCTATCCGGTTTTCGGGTGGACCATGAAAGCGTTGATCCACGTTGTACTGAGGGTGGTCAGCTTTATTGAGACCCTGCCATACGCACAATTGACCGGGATTGACATTTCTGCAGTACAAGTGATCTTGTTGCTGCTGACCGTCGTGGCCGCTTTCAATTTCTTCAGCCGCAGCAGAGCCGGACACTTGATTGCAGGTCTGGCTTGCTCCCTTGCCTTTGTTTTGACATTCACCCCCGGCGCATTATCCCGGAATCCTGTTCAACTGGCGGTTTTTAATAAATCCGGTTTTAGCGATATCGGTCTGCTGGTAGAAGAAAAACGCCTTTACTTCGACGTCAAGGAGGATGGCTTTATCCCCCATCCGTCAAAGTCGATACTGCGTTTGTCCAACAACATTTACCCGGATGTAAAACCTCCCCTGCCGCTGGAAATAGATGTGTTGATCCTGTCAGAAGATCCGTCTTTTTCCATGATGCGGTTGTCGAACATTTTTCGTGCCGGGGAAACGGTGCTGGACAGCTCAATTCCACCGTACGGCAGAATCCGGTTGATGAGGGAGTGTGAAAAGCTGGGGATTTCCTGTCACGATGTGGAACAAGATGGAGCATATCTCATAAATTTATAGTAATTTTGATCTTTTCTATAAAAAAATGAACTATTTCGAACCCTTATCGGAGGTTATTGACAAGTCATCCGTACAGCAGGTGCAAGAGTTGATCGAAAACAGTAGCCAGATATTGATTACCACACACCTCTCTCCCGATGGCGATGCGCTGGGAGCGTCGCTGGGACTCTATCATTTTCTGAAGTTGAAAAAGAAAGATGTCAAGTTGATGGTACCCAATTCGTTTCCCTATTTTCTGAAATGGATGGCCGGATCCGGTGAAATTCTTGTTTATGAATACAATCCGAAAGCAGCACAGGTTATTTTCGATCACGCCGATCTGATTTTCAGCCTCGATTACAACATACCCAAACGAGTAGGGAATATGGCATCCCTTTTGGAAAAATCCGGTGCCCATAAAGTGCTTATTGATCATCATCTTTTTCCCGGGAATAATTACGATGTGGTTATCTCTTATCCCGCAATTTCATCGACCAGTGAACTGATTTTCCGTTTGCTGTACCAGGCAGACCGGTACGAAGAAATCGACAAAACGGTTGCCGAATGTATTTATTGTGGGATGATGACCGATACCGGTGGCTTTACGTTTAACTCCAATAATCCGGAAGTATACCTGATAATCAGTCTGCTGCTTAGGAAAGGGATTGATAAGGACCGGATTTATTCGCTGGTCTATAACAACCTTACAGAAGATCGGTTCCGGCTGCTGGGTTTTACCCTGTCTCAACGGATGAAAGTGTATCCCGAACTCCACACTGCGCTCATATGGCTGTCGCTTGAAGACCAGAAGCAATTCAGCTACAACAAAGGCGATACCGAAGGATTCGTGAACTATCCACTCAGCATTAAGGACATTATTTTTTCTGCATTCATTCGCGAAGACAAGGAGATGGTGAAGCTCTCGTTCCGCTCACAAAGCACTTTCCCCACCAACGAATTTGCTGCGCGATTCTTTCACGGAGGTGGACATCTAAATGCTTCGGGTGGAGAACTTTATGGTACGTTGGAAGAGGCTATCTCCCGATTTGAAGAGGGTATCGCGTTGTACGCCGAAGAGCTGAAAAATACTCCTAAGTAGGGATGTATCTCTCGTTTTTTCGGAGGTTTATAGTTTATTTTGTGTGAAATAACATTTTTTTTAAACGGGATTGCTTACATTTGTAGCCAATTTCTAAATTTTCGCAATTTTAAAAAATGAAAAAAACACATTACATAATATTCTGTTTACTGGGTCTTGCGCTTGTCAGCACTTCCTGCAACAAAAGAAGAACGTATGCAGAGATTCTGAAGGACGAAACCCGGGCCATTGAAAAGTTCATCCTGGAGAATAAGCTGATTGTTTTGGATGAATTTCCCGAAAATCTGGTTTTCAAATCCAATGAATTTTACCGTGATCCGGCAACTGGAGTTTATTTCAATATCATAGAGCCGGGTGATACGGCCAACAAAGTAAAAGAAGGCGAAGAAGTTTATGTCCGGTTTATCGGGTTGCGTTACTTCACCTCCTCGAACGATACAACCGAATATTCTAACGAGGATCCGGTGCGTAGCCCTTTTCCGGAATCACTCATCTACAGGGGCCCCGTAACCGTAATGAACCGCTCCCTGTACTCCGGATCGACACCCGGATGGGCTGTGCCGCTTTCTTACATCGGGCATGCAGGAAAAGTAAAGATGATCGTTCCTTTCAATATGGGCTCACAAAGCGATCAACAGTCCTATTCAACAACGTACTACGATTACATTAAATACCGATTCGAATCGCAATCATAACGCACTATGACACTCATTAAATCCATATCCGGAATCCGGGGAACAATTGGAGGAAGGGTGGGAGAAAACCTCACTCCGGTTGACATCGTGAAATTTGCATCTGCCTATGCCCTGTTTATCAAAAATTCCACCGGAGACTTAAGGCCGAAAATAGTGGTGGGAAGAGATGCACGGATATCGGGCAACATGGTACATAGCGTCATTACCGGTGCCTTGACGGGTATGGGTTGCGATGTGGTGGATGTAGGTATGGCAACAACACCCACTACGGAAATAGCCGTTGTGAAAGAATCGGCTTCGGGAGGAATTATCATTACTGCGAGTCACAATCCGAAACAATGGAATGCCCTTAAGTTGCTGAACAGCAGGGGTGAATTTTTGAATGCCGTCGAAGGCAACAAGATCCTGGAGATGGCTGAAGCAGAGAATTTCGAGTATGCTCCCGTGGATGAACTGGGAAAAGTCAGTCACAAACAATACCTGCACACCCATATCCAAAGTATTCTTCAATTGGGTCTGGTGGATTTGGAAGCCATAAAATCTGCCCGCTTCAGGGTGGCAGTGGATGCGGTTAACTCTGTTGGAGGAAACGCCGTTCCGGAGTTGTTGTATGCCCTTGGGGTGAAGGAGGTTTTTAAGTTACATTGCGCCACGCACGGTAATTTTTCACATAACCCGGAACCCTTGCCGCAAAACCTGACCGAACTTGCATCGCTGATGAAAAGCTCCCGGGCAGATGTAGGTTTTGCCGTTGATCCGGATGTAGACCGGTTGGTCATTTACGCCGAAAACGGAGAGCCGTTCGGGGAAGAGTATACGTTAGTAGCCGTTTCGGATTATGTATTGCAGCATACCCCCGGGAATACGGTTTCAAACCTGAGCTCTACCCGCGCACTGCGGGACGTTACCCTACAACGGGGCGGAGAGTATTTTGCTGCCGCAGTAGGCGAAGTGAATGTGGTGGCAAAGATGAAAGAGGTCGGAGCTGTAATTGGCGGCGAAGGAAACGGCGGAGTTATCTATCCGGCTTCCCACTACGGACGTGATGCGTTGGTGGGTATCGCACTGTTTTTAACACAACTGGCGAAATCGGGGAAAAAGGTGAGCGAGCTCAGGGCGGACTACCCCGGCTATTTTATGTCGAAACAAAAAATTGAACTCACTCCCGATATCGATATCGATGCTATCCTGCTAAAGGTGAAAGAACGTTTCAGTGGGGAGCGGGTAACCGATATCGATGGAGTTAAAATTGATTTTCCCGATAGATGGGTGCACCTGCGTAAATCGAATACCGAGCCCATTATCCGGATTTACTCGGAAGCGAAATCTTTGAAAGAGGCAGAAGAGGTCGGTAAACAGGTTATTGATATTGTCCAGGAACTCAAATAAAAGAAGGATTGATTTCAACAATTACCGTATATTAAGACACCTTATGTTTTAGTTGCGGTAATTTTTTGTTGAAAAGCAGACGATTGTATAGCATGAAAGAACGCTTGATCAGTGATGATGACATACGAAAGTTTCACCCGGTCTTCCGGGGGAAAAACGGTGACAGGTACATTAAATGGGGAATGAAATTATCGGGACTCAATAACGCCTGTGAGGTATATGATAAATCCAAGCACCTGACCGGAGTCGCTTTTTGCACTGATTTACTCGACAAATTGGGACTTAAACGTACCGTAGTAAACGACCGGGTTTTGGAATCTTTTAAGGATAAGCCGTTTATTGTGGTTGCCAATCATCCCAACGGCCACGTTGACGGGATTGCGCTTATTGAAACAGTGGCATCGAGAGTGAAAAACTTCAAGGTAATGGTTAACTATATTTTGGGGCTGGTGGATACGATGGAAGAGAACTTCATACAAGTGAATCCATACAAGCATACAGACAAAATGAAGCACATTTCGCTTTCCGGGATAAAGGAGTGCATCGACCATATCCGAAATGGGAACTCGATGGGGTTCTTCCCTGCGGGATCGGTTTCCAGGCTAAAGTTTCGGAAGGGCAGATTTATGATCCACGACCGCCACTGGCAGCCGTCGGTCATAAAGCTCATCCAAAAGGCCAGAGTTCCTGTGATTCCGCTATACATCGATTGCCGGAACAGGTACCTGTTCTATGCTACCCGTTTTCTCAACTGGCAATTGCAGAGCCTGGTTCTGTGTCATGAGTTGTACAACAAGAAAGGAAAGGAAATGACGTTAACATTTGGTGAACCGATTATGCCCGACGTGATCAGGTCGATCAGCGACACAGATGAGTTAGGTGATTTTTTACGCGATAAAACCTATGCATTAGCAAAAAAGAGGTAAATTTGTGAGTAAGAACATGGCCAAACAGAATATACAACAAGTTAAACAGCGTTTCGGCATCATTGGCGTTTCATCCGAGTTGGACAGGGCCATCGATGTCGCTTTACAGGTTGCCCCTACCGACCTTTCGGTGCTGATTACAGGTGAGAGCGGTGTCGGGAAGGAAAACTTTCCGCAGATCATTCACCAGTACAGCCGCCGTAAGCACGGTCCCTATTTTGCTATTAACTGTGGCTCTATCCCCGAAGGGACTATTGATTCTGAACTTTTCGGACACGAGAAAGGATCGTTCACAGGCGCTACGGCAACACGCAAGGGATATTTTGAAGTAGCCAACGGCGGCACCCTCTTTCTCGATGAAGTAGGGGAGTTGCCTTTATCCACGCAGGCCCGTCTGTTGCGTGTGCTGGAGACCGGAGAGTTTATAAAGGTTGGTTCTTCGCAAGTGGAAAAGAGCGATGTACGGGTAGTTGCGGCCACCAACCTGAACATTGCCCAGGCCATCGAAAGAGGGAAATTCAGGGAAGACCTGTTTTACCGGCTAAACTCGGTTCCCATCCGCATTTCACCGCTTCGCGACAGGAAAGAGGATATTGCGCTGTTGTTCAGAAAATTTGCCGGTGATTGTGCCGAGAAATACATGATGCCGCCCATCACACTGACCGAAGATGCCCGGGAGGTGCTCAAGAATTTTCGTTGGCCCGGTAATGTCCGGCAGCTGAAGAACGTAACGGAACAGATTTCGGTAATAGAACACGAACGTGTGATCACCTCCGAGATTTTACAGAAATACCTGCCCAGGACAGATGCTGCACTGCCAGTGTTGGCCTCACAATCAAGAGATTCGGACCAGAAAATCTTTTCGTCGGAACGGGAGATTCTCTACCAGGTGCTTTTCGACATGAAAAAAGACATCAACGATCTGAAAAATGTGGTGAAAACCATTCTGGAAGATGCAGCCGCATCGGTTCCGCAGGATGAAAACACCGTTTTTCATGCGTCGAGCGCTTCTCAAGACAAAACCTCGGTAACGCTACCGTTGAAATACGAAGAGCTTGTACCTAAGAAAACGCACCTGGCGGAGATGCGCGATCGGTCCGATTTCCAGGAAGCAACCGAAGTTGAGATTGCAAACCTTTCGCTGGAGGATGCTGAAAAAGAGATGATCGTCCTTGCGTTGGAGAAACATAACGGGAAGCGTAAGCTGGCTGCCGGCGAACTGGGTATTTCGGAACGCACGCTGTACAGAAAGATCAAGGAGTACAATTTAGAGAAATGATGAGAAGATTAATACATGCTGTGGTGTTGTTTTTCCTGATGACCTCCTGTTCCATTTCTTACAAGTTCAGTGGGGCTTCCATCGATTATAACCTGACCAAAACGTTGCAGTTGGGCAATTTCGTGAATCAGGCGCCGTTGGTTTATCCGCCGCTTGAGTCGCGCTTCAACGAAGCATTGAAAGATATGTTTACCCGGAACACGCGGTTGCAGTTTGTGAATCAGAACGGCGATATGGAGATTGAAGGCGAGATTGTAGGTTACGAACTAACACCGCTTGCCGTGCAAGAAGATGCGTTTGCTGCAGAGACCCGCTTAACGATGAATGTTCGTATGCGTTTTCGTAACAATAAAATCCCGGGACAAGATAAAGAGGAGACCATCTCTGCCAACCGCACCTTCTCCAGTAACGTTAACCTGACAGACGTACAGGATCAATTGATTAAAGAGCTTACCGATGAAATTGTAGATCAGATTTTCAACACGACTATGGCAAACTGGTGAGATGGATAAATCAGATTTTTTTAGTTATATCACGGATAACAGGAAGTTGGATGAAAGAAGCCTGAGCGGGTTGGAGAACCTGGTTGAAGAGTATCCTTATTTTCAAACCGCTCATTTGTTATTGGCTAAGAACCGGTATTTAACCCGCCGGGAAGAATTTGAAAAGAACCTGGCAAAAACTGCTGTTTTCTGTGCCGACAGAAGCCGATTCTTTTATTTTATCAACAACGATAAATATGCCCGGTTTTTTCCGAAAGAAACGGTATCAAGCCCTGTCGACAGAACTCAAGCCTTGTTGAACGCTTACCTGGATACTTTTTCCGAAGAACCCCGGGAAATTCCGGAAATTGAAACAAGCATCGTTTCCACGGATTATTTCACTTATCTGCAGAGCCTGGAGGAAGAGCCGGACGGAGAAATTGCA
>Ga0265294_10003909_pt1 | contig 18776 bp, 17 predicted proteins | sample MunlanPumphouse3_FD_192504 | JGI IMG/M metagenome (GOLD analysis project Ga0265294, IMG submission 192504) | Groundwater microbial communities from a municipal landfill in Southern Ontario, Canada - Pumphouse #3 | ecosystem: Environmental > Aquatic > Deep subsurface > Groundwater | place...
GGCTCAAGTAGTAGTAAAAGTGAAACCAGCCGAGCCAGTTTCCAAAAAATCTGTTGCCGTTGAGACACCCACAGAAGAAAAAAGTGCGAAACCAGCACCAAAGAAACGTGGTCGTCCTCCTCGCAAACCTAAAGAAAGTTCTGGCACAGAGGAAACAAAACAAAAAACTGTCGAACCAGTTCCAGTACAACCAGCAGCTGTGCCTGCAACGCAACAAAAGAGTCCATCAAGTTCGTACTCCCCCCGTACACAAACTTCCAGAAACCACCAACAGAACAATAAGCAAGGGGGCAGACCCAAACAAAATCATCAAAAAAATAATTATCAAAACCGCCAGTCCAATCGTTCTGTAACCCAAGTTGAAGATATACCGGTGGAAATTTATGTTGATGATCCGAACGCATCGCAACTTATGGTCAATGATCTTACCGTAAAGACTTTACCAGAATTACGGCAACAAGCTTCAGACTTCAATATTAGCCAAGATGTTATTTTGGATTTAAAACGGCAAGAACTTATTGTTGAGATATTAAAAGCACATGTAGCTAAGGGTGGTATTATTATGGCCTATGGGGCCTTGGAGGTACTCCCCGATGGATACGGGTTCCTCCGCTCACCACAAAATAATTATATTAGTGGACCTGAAGATATTTATGTCTCTATTTCACAGATAAAGATGTTGAGCTTAAAAACAGGCGATACAGTTGAAGGCCAAATTAGGCCACCACGTGATGCCGAGCGCTACTTTGCTATGATTAAAGTGCAATCGATTAACTACGATGCACCTGAGGTAGCTCGTACACGCGCTAATTTTGATTCTCTGACCCCCCTATATCCCGATTCCAGACTTAATCTTGAAACAGAAAAAGGTGATATTTCTACTAGAATAATTGATTTGTTTAGTCCAATAGGGAAGGGACAACGAGGTCTTATTGTTGCACCTCCTCGAGCTGGTAAAACCATCCTTATGCAAAAAATAGCCAATGCGATATCAGAAAATCATCCTGAAGTGATCCTGATGGTGTTGCTAATCGATGAAAGGCCTGAAGAAGTTACCGATATGCGCCGAACGGTTAAAGGCGAAGTTATTGCTTCTACTTTTGATGAACAAGCCACACGGCATGTTGCTGTTGCTGAAATGGTTATTGAAAAAGCCAAACGATTGGTAGAGCATAAGCATGATGTCGTCATTTTACTCGATAATATTACTCGTCTTGCTCGGGCCTATAATCAGACGGTACCAGCTTCAGGTAAAATTCTTTCTGGTGGTGTCGATTCAAATGCACTCCATAAACCTAAAAGATTTTTGGGGGCTGCTCGGAATATAGAACATGGTGGGAGCCTCACTATTATTGCTTCAGCCTTAATCGAAACTGGTTCACGCATGGACGAAGTCATCTTTGAAGAGTTCAAAGGGACTGGAAATAATGAGATTGTTTTGGATCGTAGAATGGCTGAACGACGATTGTATCCTGCTATTAATATTAAGAAATCGGGGACGAGAAGAGAAGACCTATTATTGACCGAAGAGGAAGCTGCGAAGATCTGGGCTTTACGTAATGCAATTAATCCAATGGAAGATATTGAGATGACAGAACTTCTCATTGACAAAATGAAGAAAACAAAGAATAATGAAGCGTTTCTACGTTCCATGAATACTGGCGCAGTATAATTGGGACACAACAGATTGAAGTCGTCCTTCTGTCAAGGTACAGCCGTAGCAGAAGGTAGCAGTATAGGCATGGAGGCTAAGAAATGAAACAGGGTATTCACCCCAAGTATGAATTAACAAAGGTTACCTGCGCATGCGGGAATGTTTTCACCACGAAATCTACAGTGAAGAATCTCGATATTGAAATTTGCAGTGCTTGTCACCCATTTTTTACCGGTACACAGAAACTGGTCGATACCACTGGTCGAGTTGAACGATTTAAGAGAAAATACGGACTTTCTGACAAATAATACTTTAAAACAGGTTGTCTGAAAAATAGCCGCTTCGTTGACCGAGGCGGTTTTTTATTGCATTCTACGCGTTGATGGCCTAATATTATTACATAAAGGAACATATGAAACAGATAGCGGAACTCCATCAACTAGAACATGAAGAAAAGCCAAAAGTAGTGGTGACTGTTCCCGGAGTGTATACATTTCTGGGGGAATTTGCTGACTACTGTAAAGGATATACCCTCTGCGGAGCAGCTCCTCTTGCTTTAGAAGTTGCAATTTCTCCACGAACGGATCAGAGTGTCCGCTTGTTTATGGCTCCGATGAAGGATCGTAAACGATTCAATTTGCAAAACATAAAGTTTAGACGAGAAGATCGCTGGGCTAACTTTATAAAAGGGGTTGTCTCTGTTTTAAATGGACGCGGTTTCACCACGGGTGCATTTAATGTAACATTAGCAGGAGATCTGCTATCTAAAGATGGCGCTATGGTGAATTCAGCAATAGCACTGGGAGTTACGCTGGCAATTCGTGGACAATATCATCATGATTTAACACTAGAAGACTGTGCCGCGATTGCCTATTCTGCTCTTTCCACATTTGCCAATGAAGATTGCCGCTTAGTGATGTTTTTGGCCATGCTACAGGTCCGTCACGATTCTTTGTTACTCTATGATGTGCATCATCTAACCTTTGAGCGGATTCCCTACGAAGTCTCCGCTAATTCTCATGTCGCGTTAATAGTTGAGAGTCGGATTTCACCACACGCTTTGCGTGAAGAATTAGCCATCCGTCGTCGAGAAAGTAAACTGGCCTTTGATCATTTACGGGCTATTTTCCCTTCAGGGTTGATTCGTGATATCAGTGAACAAGATATTAAAGAGACAGTGGGCACTCTCAGTGAAGAGGAAAAAAGAATTTGCCTTTATGTACTTTCTGAAAGCAAATTAGCGAAGGAAGGGGCCCGTTTGCTTGCACAAAAAGATATGGTGCTATATGGTAAGATTCTGAGCAGGGTGCAAGCAGGATTGCGAGATGTTTTTGAAGTTACCTGTCCGGAAATCGATTGGCTGACAAAACGTGCTATTGAGTTAAACGGTTGTCTTGGTGCTACTATGATTACCACAGGTTCTAGTGGAACCATCTTAGTGTTGCTTTCACGAGAATCCATTGCTCTGTATATAACTCGAATGGAGGAATACGAGCATATCTTTGGTTTTAGGCCTACGTGGAAACCCTATGTCCCGGTAGGGAGCCTTAAGATACACTCTTATAATAATGGTCATACTAGTAACAAATGATGATGGGTACCAAGCTGAAGGTATAATTACGCTAGAAACAGTCCTTGGCGAAGCAGGTCATGAGGTGTGGATGTGTGCGCCTACCGATGAACGGAGCGCCCAATCCCATGCGATGACCTTTAAAGGTAAGATTCGGTTTGTCCGTCATGATGCTAAACATTATCATTGTAGTGGAACCCCCGCTGATTGTATTTTATATGGTTTAAGTGGTAAAGCTCTGCCAGTTATTCCAGATGTGGTGATCTCGGGAATAAATCATGGTTATAATGCCAGTTCCGATATTCTCTATTCGGGTACCGTTGGGGCAGCTAGTGAAGCTGCAATCAGGGGTTACCCAGCGATTGCTATTTCAGCCCGGCGGGATCATGATACTGGCAGGTATCCATTCAGAGAAGCGGCTACCTTTTTAGCCGAAAACCTTGCACAATTAGTGCCACTGTGTAATCACAATGTTATTTTGAATATTAATGTCCCTCCTCGACCAAATGGCCAATGGCGTGTCGGAATGGTTGGGCAATTAGAATATTTTGATCTCGTTGAAAGCAGTTCAACAAAAAAATCTACTTCATACGATGTCTCTTCGTCAAAAATAGGATTAGCTTACGGTGATGATGCCAATGGCGTGGCAATTGGGGATGAAGTGACCCTTTCTTTGCGCCATGAAGTTCCCCCTGAATTGCGGCAGAGTAATCATGAGGTTGATTATCACCTATTGAGTGAAGGCTATATTTCTGTGACTCCGCTGGTTGTTCTTCCAGTTGTAGACTTGGAAACAGTCAAAGCTTTAAGCCAATTACAAGAAGGAGTCTAAAGAAATGAATAGATCTTCTTCAAATTGGGAAAAGAAATGTTTTCAGTGTGGACTTTGTTGTCATGAAAAAGTCATCGTAGGTAAAGATGTTATCTATAATCTTGATGCATACTGTGAATATTACGATCCCAAAACTCACCAATGCACGATTTATCTTGAACGATTAGAACGTAATGCAAGATGCCGGCGAGTGACTCGCTTTAAGGCTATGTTTGCCTCCTATTTGCCAGATACTTGTGCCTATGTCCAATGGGCCCGCTTGCATCACATCCGATTTGCTCCTCGGCGTCATATTCGATATGCTCGCGGAAATCTAGGAGCTTCTGACGATGCTGATGCCCCTGCTTCTCTCAATTCACTGTAAACTATTCACTAAAGTGACTTGACCACCAGGCCAAGCCTCCGTATTTTTTTAGAGAGAAGGTAGATGAAAACAATATATTTAGATAACAACGCTACGACACAGATGGCTCCGCAAGTTATAGAAATCATGCAAGAGAGTTATGCTCTCTATGGCAATGCTTCTAGCATGCATTCTCTGGGACGCGAATCAATGGTAGCAATAGAAGCAGCCCGTTCCAGTGTTGCTCGTATGATTGGGGCCGATGGAGCAGAAATAATTTTTACTAGTGGGGGTTCTGAATCTGATAACACCGTACTCATGTTAGCCCGTGATATGATTGATGAGGGTTCAAAACGCCATAGGATTGTCACTTCGACAATTGAACATCCCGCTATTATCGAGACTTGCCAATATTTGGAAAAGAAAGGGTATCACATTGATTATGTAAACGTTGATGCCTCTGGTAGGATAGATAGCGACTCATTTGCCCAGTTAATGGGTGATGATGTTCTCCTCGTATCGATTATGGCTGGTAATAATGAGACTGGGACAATCCAAGATATTCAAAAGCTCACACAGATTGCCCATGCTGCCGGTGCTCTTATGCACACCGACGCAGTCCAAGCAATTGGTAAAATGGAGACCGATGTACGCCAGTGGGGTGTTGACTATCTTAGTTTATCGGGGCATAAGTTTTACGGACCGAAAGGGGTTGGAGCTTTGTACGTGCGCAAGGGAGCCCCGTTTAAGGCTTTTGTGAAAGGTGGACATCAAGAAGACGGTAACCGAGCTGGAACCTATAATACAGCTGCGATCGTTGGGATGGGACGGGCTGCCGACTTGGTTTTTGAAACTAGTGTCCAAGAACGTCAGAATCTATGGTATTTACGGGAAAAATTACGGACTGGACTCCAAGCTGCAATTCCAAATGTAGTGGTGAATGGGCATCCAACACTATGTTTGCCCGGCACGCTTAATGTCTCTTTTGCTGGGGCAGAGGGGGAGTCAATTCTTTTAATGTTAGATTTTGAAGGAATCGCCGTCTCTACCGGCTCGGCTTGTGCCACCGGTTCGCTTGAACCCTCCTATGTCCTACTTGCTGGGGGTTTGGATGTCGAGTTAGCTCATGGTTCTATCCGATTTAGCCTTGGGCGTTACAATACAGAATCGGATATTGATTACGTTTTAGAAAAAATGCCGACAATTATTCGTCGATTAAGGGAGATTTCAACAAGATGAATACTAATTCACCTGTTTGGGTATATACAGATACAGTTAAAGAACATTTTATGAATCCACAGAATGTTTGGGAAGATGACAACTACGAACCTGATGGAGAAGGTCTCGTAGGTTCCATGGCCTGTGGAGATCAAATGAAAGTTGGGATTAAAGTCAAAGAAGATAAAATTATCGACTTGAAATGGCAGACCTATGGGTGTGCAAGTGCCATTGCCAGCACTTCGGTGATGTCGGTAATGGTGATTGGAATGACTTTGGAAGAGGCTTATACACTTACTCCAGTCATGATTACTGAAAAGCTTGGTGGGTTGCCAAAACATAAGTTCCACTGTTCAGTTCTTGGAGATAAGGCGCTACGTGCCGCCATTGATAATTATCTTGAAAATCAAGGACGTGATAATCCTTATCGAAAACTCGTCGCCAAAATTATCTGTGAGTGTAAAAACGTCACAGATCAACAAATTGAAGATTTAGTAAAGACTAAAAAAGCGACAACGTTAGAAGAATTACGCGAAATTACCGAATATGGTACGGTCTGTGGTAAATGCCAATTCAGAGTCCAGCGCTTGTTCGATGAGTATAAACATATTTATAATGTGTAATTAACACTCCAAGTAAAACTCACTGCCACCAATGAATTCGCGTAGTAGTGAGTCACTTGGAACAAGTCCAGCTGGTATAGGATACACATTTTCCAAGAACCTCAAAAGACGTCTAGCGGTAGGATAGGCCTCAAAAGCCTCTGGCTTTACCGTTTTAAGCAGTGGTTCGGCATAGAGCTTCAAGACCGCTAATTCATACTCTAAGGCTGAGTTGATCATCACATCGGCTTGGTTTTGGTAGGGGAAGATATTTAGTGTTTCCCCTCTTTCTATTGAAGGCCACATTTCTAAAGTTTGTTGAGCCGAAGTACTACGGGTGCGGTTGTCACGAACAATACGACGTAGAATGCGATTATCAGTTGTCGATATTCTATTATGATCATCAAGGTTTAATTGAGTAAGGGCTGAGATGTAAATTTTAAAGATCGTCGTTGGATCAAGATCTGGGATTAAAGTAGGATTCAAACCATGAATTCCTTCAATGACCAAAACGGTATTTTTAGTTAGACTTATTTTATCACCTTTGAAGTAGCGCCGACCGTCATCTTTGAAATCGAATCTTGGCAAATCGACCTCTTCACCTGCATAGAGTGACTCTAGGTTTTCTCTAAATAGTGCCAGATCCAAAGCTTCCAGTGCCTCTAAATTAGGCTTTCCATCGACATCTTTGGGCGCTAATGATTTAGATAGATAATAATTATCTAAAGATATCTGGATTGGGTTATACCCTAACAACCTTAGCTGAATTGCTAATCGAATAGAGAATGTTGTTTTTCCTGAAGAGGAGGGACCAGCGATGAAGACTACCTTTACAGAATCTTTTTGGTTAATCAAATCGGCAATTTTTGATATCTTGCGGTGGTGAAGATCTTCATTCATCCGAATAAAGGTACGTATCTCTTTAGAGCCACAGATTTGATTCATCGCTCCTAAGCAATCAACTTTTAAAATCTTGCCCCAGATCTTGTATTCATGGAATATTGAGAACAGGAGGGGGTTATCGGTAAAAGGGGCCATATGGAGAAAATCGCTCGAGAGGGGGAAACGTAGTAACATGCCGCGCTCTCCATAGGGGCGTAGTTCCCAAAGTGCTAGAAGTTTAGTCGAAGGTAGTAGTGGTTCATAGGTGATATCTAAAAAATCATTACAACGATAGAGCTCTAACTTGGGATCGTTACGATATGCTAACAACATTTCTGTTGCTCGATACCCTTTATCTTTGAAATGTTGCATGGCAGTGCCATAGGCGACAGGCTCTAACCTGATTGGCAAGTTTGCAGTTATTAATTCGAGCATCATCTGCGTTAATTGGGAAACATCTTGTGTGTCTAACGAATATTTTTCGTCATAAGTAAAATAAAAACCATCTCCTAAAGCATGTCCAATAACTAATCTTCTCTCTGGAAACAGGATTTCACTGGCGTAGGTCAGAAGATAACTTAGTGTATGGCGATACATTCGTTTTCCAATATCTGAAAAAAGATAGACGGGTACTATCTCGGCATCAACCATAAGTCTAGCATCAAATGCTAAGATCTCATTGTTCATCCGCAAAGCAACTATGGGGTTTTCCGCATACGTTGGAGATTGCTTCTGTAATTTAAGAATATTGACAACTATGTCTTCGACACTGAGGCCGGCATTGACTTGAAAAGTTTTTTCTCTATAGGTTAATGAAATGATACGATCCATAGTATTATCCTCTTTGGTATATAGTGTAATCTTGGTGTTCGCGATCTAAAGGATAGCCCCAGTAGGCCGCTTCCAATATTCGCAACATGTCTTGAAACGTAGGAGCTTGCTTGCTCGTAAGTATATCTAAAGAGCCACAAGCTGTCTCTGCTATTTGGTCTAGTTGGACAGGGAGTAGGGCTTGGCTCTCATATAAACGCAAAGGAATCGCCTGAGGTAGCGAATCAGTTAGAGAATTGAGGAAGTCAGAGATCTCTTGAATTGCGGCAAGAGCATCTGGTTCACTCTCTGTGTGATGGTCGGTCTCTTCCTCCCGTAAACAAGCTCCAATGTTCGATAAGACCGATTCATTTGCTCTAAGATTATAGTGCAAAGTATAAGGGAGTACAATAAACATGCTTTGGGCATACGTGATAGGAGTTGTTTGCGCAATAGTAATGCTAATTGCGTGTGCTAATGACGCTCCAGTTTGGGAAATGGCTATACCTGCGAGTTGTGAAGCAATTGCCAGTTGGGTTCGAGCCACCAAGTCATGGGGGGTGTGAACAATGCGAAAGACATGAGTTTTTAATAATCGAATAGCTTGCAAGGCATAAGTTTCAACTGCGGGACAGGATAATATACTTGTAAGTGATTCAACAGCTCTAGCGAGAACCGCAGCCACTCCTAGCGCAGTCTGTACTCCCGACGTTACTTTAAATGCTTTTGGATCTATAATTGTGATATCTGGATAGAGTAAGACCTGTTCAAAGCGCAAAAAGCTTGACGGTTGTGTACTACGGATATAGGCGGTTTTAGTTGCTCCACTACCAGAATCAACTGTAGTAGGAATTAGTATGAGGGGAATCTTCCTCTCTGGTTGTCTGGCAATTGAGCCTTCTAGTTGCAAGAGGGTATAAGAGGGTAGCGAGAGTTGCAAGCGAGTAATTTTGGCTGTATCCATCACAGTGCCCCCACCAATAGCGACGATTCCGTCATGCTGGTGCACTTCAAAATAATGAACTAATAATTCGATAGTATCAGTGGTGACTTCTTGTGTGGGAAGTGGGTACTGATTGTTGTCTGTCTCTGCTTCAAATAGTTCCATTACGCCGTTGGTCATTGCGGTTTGGCTGACTATAAAGAGGGGGTTTTTGCATCCCATTGTAGCAAGTATAGCAGGGAGATCTTTTATTTTATCTTGACCTACTAACGTCTGTACTGGGTTATAAAAAGACCAATGATCAAACTGCTTCATACAGAACCTCTTCGTGTGCTCATGAGCGTTAGTAAGGGTCTTAATTCGCGCAAATGTTGGGCAGACGTTAAAAATGTATACGAATTCTGGTATAACAATCGAATAGTTTTTACCGTTGTTGCAGATTCATTTAACGTTTCCCATGCATTCACGAATTGTTGTGGGTCTATGCCTGAAAGCATGCCTTTAATAGTACGATATAGCAGAGGATCTGTTTGTTCTATTAATTCAAGGAGATAGGGGAGAATCGCAATCGCATTTTGGTGTTTTGTGGCAAAATTGGGACTAGCGAGAGATTCGGTACATGCCACAATAGCGGACTTGCCACTATTCTGGCTACAGAGGCCAGCAGCATGAAGAGTTGCAGCTGCAAAGAGGGTCACAGAAGTCCACGATTTTCTACTTTTTGTGGTAGAGATGATGGCTTCTAGAGTTTGGCGGGCCGAGTAAAGTGCCGTTTCGGCCATACTCAAAAGCATTGGATTTTGAGAAGTATATAGAGCAGTAAAGATTTGTAACAAAGCTGTGTACATAGTATGGGTGATTGCTTGTAAAGTTGTCCGCCTTGTGAAGCGGCCATCGAATAGTGCTAATCTAGGTGCGACGGCCAAATTTTCAAAAACCTTTTCCTGATACGTGAATCTTCCCTGACATTCATTGCCATCCCACACTCCAAACGGAATAACGATTAGAGGTAGTGTTTCTATATCTTCATCTGCCTTGATTGTTTCAAGGGCCTGACTCACAGTTATTTCGTTATCCTTTTTAGCTAAGATCGCCACTATTTTAGCTAAAGTAATCGTATCTGCATCACCCCCCACAATAAGAGAATCAAAAGAGCTGTTCCTTAGACAGTCGGCCAGCTGTAGGAGCTCATTCTCATTAAGAAGAGGGCCTACGGCTGTAGCATCAGCAGGAATTTCCCTTAACACTTTTGTAAGTTTTCGTTGTAAAAATCTCCTCTCTGATAAGGGTTTAGGGAAAATCCAGAAAGGTTGAGAAATTCCTTGCATAGTCAGAAATTTAGGGAGATGCATAAGAACTTCTGGGCCAATTGCCATTTGAGTTTGCCCCTGGAATTTAAAATTATATTCAGTTGGTTTTTTCAATAGCGGACCTCTTTCTTTTGGGCAGGAGTCTTAAAAAACAATACTTAATTCTCTTTTGTCGGAAGTTTCTAGGCAGTACCTGAAATGGAACTAAAGTTTGAGTTTTTTTTATTCCAAAAACGTAAGGAAAACTTAATTGAACAACCTGGATGATAGCGAGAGTTGTGCTAGAAGAGCCACTTACGGTAATGTCGTGGTTGGCAATAGCTCGCGCCAAGTTAATGTTACCACTAAATAGTTTTTGGGCAGTTTTTTTAGTTTGAATTTGGAAGCAAATGGATGTTGAGGTCTCTTCCTGCAAAGGTAAAAATGCATAGTTCTGTTTTTTAAAGGAGAGGGAGCTCGTCGAGTTAAGAAACGGAAAGTTATAGACTATCTGAGTTCCTTCTGGAATTCGATCCATTTGAGCTCTGAAATCAGGGTCAATTTTTGAGATTGAGTAGAGCGAGGCACCGAGGTAGTTTAGTTTACACGACATAACACGTATACCCATGCTGTATCTCCTTACGCCATTCTAATGTTGGTATGATTATTCTGCAAGGGTCTTAGAGTTTTTCTTAGGGTGTACATGTACTTAGTTGTAAAAGACCGTTATGATTGACATCTGATAAAGTCCTAGGTAGATTGAAAAGTACAAGAGGTTGTTATGCAGAAGATGGGCGGACAGCGACAATATTTAGTTATTAACCTGACGACTGAGCAATGGGAGGTTCAATTAATCCCTCAACCTACCTTTGAGAAATATCTTGGCGGGGAAGCTTTGGGGCTGCATTTATGGTCGTTGCACACCAATACTTCTACTGAGGCGAGTCCTCTTTGTTTTGTGTGTGGGGCGCTCACTGGTTCAAGCATACCCTGTACCAATAGCTTGTCTATTGTGGGACTTTCAAAAGCCACTAATTTAATAGAAAGTGCCACAAATCTGACTGAATTTGCTGGGATGCTTGTTTCTTGTGGGTGGCAGGCTGTTATTATAAAGGGAATTGCTAGACGCCCGATGGTGTTACATATAAATTCTCATTCGGTAGAATTCAAACCTTGTGAGCGATTATTAGGTAAGTTAATCCATGAAACCGAGCAGGCCCTTGCTACAGAGGCTCCCTCCTCTATTCTAAGCATCGGCCCAGCTGGTGAAAATGGTGTAGTATATGCCAGCATTTTCCATGGGGAAAAACCTCTCGATCGTTGTGGGTTTGGGGCTCTTCTTGGACAAAAACAGATTAAAGCAATCGTAGTTACTTCTGGTGCTGTGGAATATAGTCCAATAGATCCAACGGGCTTTCAATCGACAAGAAAAACCTTTTCCCAAATTATTGAAAAAAGCTCGTATATCAAAAATTATGGAAGCTCGGGTGAACTAGCCTTAATCTCTAAAGCGATGCAACAGGGCTTTGCAGGTATTGAAAATATAACAAAACGCTACGATCCTCGTCTGTACCATCTTGATGGAGAGGAACTTGAACGTCTTTTTTCTTTAGAAATAGCCACATGTAAAGAGTGCCCTATGGATTGCCGCAAGTTGGTCATGCGCCCTGGTGGCCATGATCTTGTGGTCCCCGATCTACTTGAAATGATGGCTCTAGGATCTAATCTAGGAAATTATGATGTGCTCATTGCTATGCAATGGCGGCAAAAATGTGTGGAACTTGGTTTACATCCTGTAGATACGGGTCTAGTTATTGGCTGGATTATGGCAGCTAGAGAGCAAGAATTTGTTGATTTTTCTACTACTGTTACCTTTGGAGAGACAGTTGGAGTTGAGCAACTTATAGAGATGATTGCCAAAGGTATTGGCGAAGGAGCTATGTATGGGAAGGGGAGTGCCCACCTTGAAAAACTCTACCTCACGGTAGGGCAGGCTGAGAAAATTTCATGTCACATTAATGGACGTGAAATGATACCCATTGATCCGCGAGGAGCTTGGGGAGAAGCGTTGTTGATGGCCCTTAATGAGGATTTTCTTTTTATCCCAGAGCTGTTGTTCCCGTTTCTACCATTGGAAAGTAGCACCAAAAAGGCAGAATGGGTGGTAGTTCAAGAGAACCTTTTAGCACTCTTCAGATCAGTAGGTGTGTGTCCACGATTATTGATTCCGCTTGTTTTCGAATCTAATCATCAGTTACAAAAACTTATCCTTCGTACCCCTTTGGGAGCGTGGTTGGCTCTTGATACCAAAGTTTTAGAAGATTTGGTGGATGAGTTTTTAGGCATTGGCTTAACAAAAAAACAGTTGCTTGACATCGCCCGTCGTTCTCTATTACTACAACGCACAATTAATAACAATAGTGCTCAACCGCCATTTGCTATTCCACTCAGATTCATCTTGGATCCTGCAAGTAATCACCCTAGTTCTGCCGTTGTCCCATACCGACAATTAGTAGACCGGTATGAATTTTTGCGTGCTCTTGATTTAGCAAGTACTGGGGAATAATATTGATGTTGGTAAAGAAGAAACAATGGAAATCGCGCGTGGTGTTAATCTCACTATTGTTATGTCTGTGGTTCCCTGTGTCAGCTATGCATACACTATCTTCTTTTTCAACCATGATCCTTAACGATAGTGTTACTTTTGGCTTAAGTGAGAATCAGGATGATTTACGTTCTTTTGGAATGGAAACAACATTATCTCATTATTCGGGATGGTTTGCTCAATTATTGATGAGTGGCATTACCTTCCGAGGAGACCCTGGAAGTCGTTTTGACGAAATAATCTTGCAAGGTGGCCGTACATTTCATCTCCATTTGAAAGAAGAGAACCCGACCATGTCGTGGAGTATTACTCCAATAGCAGGGCTAGTCTTTTCTGGTAACTGGGGACTGGATTTTATCCAAAATAATGTACATAAAATGTTAAAGATTGATCAAGTCCTTGAATTGTATGAAGATGGTGGAGCACGAGATATTTCTCCTGTGGCGGGTATAAGGCAAACTTTTGAGTATAGTGAACCAACACCTTGGTTCAAAGTTTCAGATTTACTATTTTCAGCAGATATAGAGGCTTTTTATGCCCCAACCTATATGGGCAGAGTTTTTCCCAGTATATCAATTGGACAACACACCCTTTCGACTAGCCATTTTTCGGTTGGTTTGGGTTATGCTTGGATTCAAGTGTATGATGATTGGCCTACCCATGCGCTCCTAAGTAGTTATGAATCTGGGGTAATTATGTTTTTTAAAGGCTCCTTTGGCCTGTTTTCATTCAACTATCATTGGTATCTCGACAAGATGCATGGATATGGGGGTATTGGCCTCTACGTCCCTTTCGATGATGAATTTGTCTGGACTCGTTCTGATTTATTGGTCTCACTAGGGATGATACTGCCTAATAGGATATCAACAGTAATTTTACGGTATGCAATCGGCGATGATTTTGGGGTATATATCAAAAATGCCTTCAAAATGTTCCCTTTAAGCGATGATGAACGTGTTCGAGAGAATTATTCAACTTGGCTCCTAGGTGGAGACTATGAAATTTCTCAATGGAAATTTGGTTGGGCCAGACCTTTTGTAGCAGTTGGCTTAGGCTTGAATAGGTTTCTGGTGATGGGAGATGCAGAGCCTTCGTCATCCAATATTAATCACCGTGAACGGTTATTTTCCGCACTCCGGTTTTCTGCAGAAGCAAAAATGGGTCTGAGATTATTTGACCAAGGTGAGTTTCAGTATAATGGTAGCAGTTATGGTTTAGAGGTTTCCACCGGGATGACTTTTAGCATTACCGATGGGGTAGCAGAGAGTGGTTACAATCTAAAAATGACTCAAATGTGGCAACCTTATGTACGACTGGCACTAACCGTGGGTAGTTTTTTGTAGGTGCATAGCTGTCATTATTTCAGCACTAACGTACGCAGTTGCTTTCTTGTATCTAAACCCCTAATGCTAATTTCTGTCTCTGTAATTAGTGCATAGCTAGGTGGCTGGTGGTTACGAGGGGAACTAGCTGAACCTGGATTAAGGAGAATAGGAGCCCCCCTTGGGTGTTTAAGAGAAGCAATATGGGTGTGTCCGCTAATGAAAATATCGTGAGAAGAGAGGTTGAGCGGAGCTTCTTGCCATGAGGTTATAAGATGGCCATGAGTGATAAAGAGGGTTCGAATACCCATTTTTACTGTTGTGTAGCGAGGAGGGATTTGAAATCCTGCTTCACTAAAAGCCCACCCAAGATCACAATTTCCACCCACTAGTGTAAAAGGGATGGAAAGTTGACGTAAGCGATCTCGTTGCACCCCGAGATGATTTATGCCGATATCACCGGCGCAAATCAGATGGTCTGCTCTTTCTTCTATCATTCTCTTTAAAAGTAGATCCAAAGCGCTAGGATCTCCGTGCAGGTCGGAGCACACCAAAAACTTAGTCATGCTCTAAATGTAGGAAAAGTCTCCCATAAGGACAAGAGCCCTCTATTCATTATTTTTGTGAATTTATCTAGTTGCTCCTGTGCCAAGGGTGCTCTACAATCTATAAAGGAGGTTTTCCATGGAAATTCTTAAAATGACGTGCTCAGATCAAAAGGAATTAGTGTATCGGGTGTGGCTACCAGAAAACAAAAATATTCGATCGGTTGTCCATATTTTTCATGGAATGGCGGAACATGGCGCACGGTATGATGAATTTGCACTATACCTGAATGGGCTTGGATTTGCCGTCTATGCACAAGATCATCGCGGGCATGGGCTAACAGCCTCCGATGATGAATTGGGGTGGTTTGCCGAAAAAGAGGGTTGGAAGCGGGTCGTAGAAGATGGTTATGAATTGAGCCAGCTAATTCGTGCGACCTACCCCAGCAAAGACATCTTTCTTTTAGGACATAGTATGGGATCCTTTCTGGTGCGCTATTTGATTACACTGCATCCCGAATTATATGCAGGGGTAATTATAAGTGGCACTGGGGCCAGTCAAGGTATTGTTGGTGCAGTGGGGAAATTAGTAGCTCGAGTGCGTTCGTTGTCCCAAAAAGGGAGAAATCCTGATAAGATTTTAGATAATCTCAGTTTTGGTTCATTCGGCAAAGCATTTACACCCCAAAAAACTAATTTTGATTGGCTTAGCCGTGATGAGGAAATTGTGCAAGCTTATATCGATGACCCGCTTTGCGGGTTTGTTTGTACTTCCCGTTTCTTTGTTGATCTGCTTGATGGAATTAAGCTAGCCAATAAAAAGAAACTTATTCGCAAAATACCGAAAGACATGCCAATTTTTATCATCAGTGGAGCTAATGATCCGGTGGGAGGGTTTGGTAAAGGGGTCCAAAAGGTCTTTGATTTGTACCACAAAGCAGGTATTGAAGATGTGACGATCTCAATCATAAAAGGTGCTCGCCATGAAATTTTAAATGAAACTAATCGGAAAGAGACTTATCGAGTATTGGGCACGTGGCTCGAGACACATAAGAGTCGACACAGTAGATAACACCGTTGCCTCCTTTGGGTATTGCTGGTAGGATATCCAGATATGAGCAAGGAAAAGAAAGGCAAAAAAAACATATCTCAGAGGAAGAAAAGAAGCAATTTTTTGGGACGCTCCATCACTTTCTTGGAAGTGTGGTATGGTAAATTCCTCAAAGATAGAATTACTCTTTTGGCCTCTGGGATAGTATATACAACCCTTATTTCGATTGTGCCATTTATCTCCTTTTTAGTTGCATTTCTCTCCTTATTTAATGTCCTACAGCCATTTTATACAATTTTAGCTGAACTTTTTACCTCAATTTTTGGTGAAGTGGCGGGTAATCAACTGGTAGAGATGATTGCTCAATTTAGCTCCAATGCAAGTGGTTTGGGAGTGATTGGTCTGATCTCTTTTATCATCACCTCAATGCTTCTCATCAATAAAGTATGGGCAGTTATTAATCAAATTTATAGAACAGCAAGTACTAATATGAATATCGTGCGTAGATCGTTGGGATTTCTCACAATTCTTATCGTTGGCGCAATTCTCCTTGGCGCTTATATTAGTGTAAAATCGCTTTTGAGTTCTTGGGTGGCAAGAATTTTAGGCTGGCAATTCTTTGAAAATATTCCGTTAGTCTTGTTAAGATTTTTAGTCCCCTGGATGATCGGGTGGTTATTCCTTTTCCTAATGATCTTGGTGGCTCCCAATGCTAAGGTGAGTGGGGTGAGTGCTGCGATTGGAGGTCTTGTCGGGACCCTTGGCATGTATGTTGTTAATTACCTTTTCTCCACATTAATCTCAAAAGCTCTCTCCTATTCTGTTATTTATGGTTCCTTTGCAACGGTATTTCTGTTTTTATTGTGGGTGTATATGCTCTGGGTGGTTATTTTAGCCGCCGTTGAGGTGAGTTATGTCCACCAGTATCAACCTGCTAAAGGCACGTTAGTTAAGCCGGTTTCTCCAGCAGAACAATTGGCCAATGGGATCAATGTGATGATGGTCATTGGGCAAAAATATCGTAATAAAGGTGGCGAGACCAAAATTCGTGATATCACCGATCGCCTTTTAATGAATGAACGTCAGTTATTTGCCGTTCTCGATTTATTAGTACATGAAAATTTCATTATAGCGACAAATAACACTAAAACAGCCTATGTTCCAGCACGACCACTAGAAGATCTGAAAGTAGTAAAATTAGTGGGAGCTTTATACGGGGAGGTCTATTTGGAACAAAACCTCGATACGATTGGAGATTCTATCGCATCACAAATTAATGCTAAAGGGATAAAAACTTTAGGTTCGCTTACTGTTTCTAATCTGGTAGAGCGCGTATAATTTTACCCCAAGGCAACATCAAGAATCATCATGACAGTAAACCCCAACATGACTCCAAATGTGGCTAAATGGGTTCCCATATGGTCTTTTCCTTGCTGGGCTTCGGGGATAAGTTCTTCAACAACAACGTAAATCATAGCTCCTGCGGCAAAGGCTAAGGCATAAGGGAGAATGGATTGCATGCTAATTACGAGGTAGGCTCCTAGCACTCCTGCTATCGGTTCAACTATACCGGAGGCTTGCCCATACATAAAACTCTTTGTGCGGGATAGCCCTTCACGGCGGAGGGGGATCGAGACAGCAGCTCCCTCAGGAAAGTTTTGAATTCCAATACCGATTGCAACAGCTACAGCCCCCATAATGGTCACACCAGAGTCTCCTCCTAAAGCAGCTGCTCCAAAAGCAACACCTACAGCCAACCCCTCAGGGATGTTGTGTAATGTAATGGCTAGCACTAATAAAACGCTGCGCCGTAAACTAGTTGGGATTCCTTCCGGGGTGTCCCCTTTTTTGGAGTCAAGGTGGATATGGGGCAAAAGTTTATCGGCGAGATAGAGAAAAATGCCCCCTAATAAAAAGCCAATTGCGGCGACCAACCAAGCTGGTAGGGAGGAGTTTTGTTCTGCCATTGTGATTGCTGGGGCGAGTAAAGACCAGAAACTTGCAGCGATCATAACCCCACTAGCAAACCCTAGCATCATATTGAGAATATGTTGTTTTATCTCTTTGAAGAAGAATACAAGACTGGCGCCTAAGGCTGTTAATGCCCAAGTTCCAAGGGTGGCAATAAGAGCCATGAGAACTGGTTTGTCGACGATTGATTGCATGATGGGACTCCTACGATTAGAATCTTTGAGAAAGTTATTTCCATCATAGTGAAAAGAATTCTTCGCGGTCAAGTCAAGATAATCTTTTATGCGCAAATAAAAATAATAAAAGCTAAGCTTGGGTAAGTGTCACCTTGATGCTATAGTTGGGTAGAACCATATAATATGGAGGAATCTAGATGAAAAAGCAGATGTTTACTTCAAATGGGTATCAGGAAATTGACACTTTACGTTGGCCAGCGATGCCCGATCCAAAGGATCTCGATACAAGATCCCCCGAAGTTTGGATTTGGCAAGAGTCTAGAATTAGGGCGTTTGTCCAATGTGATCCTTCTAATGCACACGGGGATGGCTATTTGGTATTCCCTTTTGCTCTCGCTGTATTCGACCAAGAAAATAGACATATTCTCACAGTGGCTTTACAACAAACAGATTTTAGAACGTTAGCGTTGATGACCGGTGAACGGCTAAGAGATTTGAAGGGTGATACAAAAGGATATTTGTCACCGGTAACAGTATGCCTTTATGCCGCCGAAGGACATGATGATCTAGGGTTATATGAAGAGGGCCAAGACCGAGATGCAATTATTGCGGAACTAGTTGAAGTTGTGGCAGACAAGTTAGATCTATGGGAAGATCCTATCCGTAAGAATTGGTTTTAACATAGAGAGTTTTTTTAAGGGTATTAGTTTTGGCAGGTGGCACAGATCCCAGTTAGATAAAGGGTGTCTCTGGTAACCTGAATACCCAGTTTTTCCTGGTATTCTTGGATAAGAGGGGCTAAGGAGCAATCCCCTAAATCTATAAAGCGGTGACACTGCTCACAATGGAACCAGTGGTGATGGTGATTCTCTGGCGTTGTTGCCATATAATAGCGTTCAGTACCATGTTCTGCACAATGTAGGACAAATGAGTGAGCATATCCTTTTCCTTCAAGATAGTGCA
>Ga0265294_10003911_pt1 | contig 18775 bp, 9 predicted proteins | sample MunlanPumphouse3_FD_192504 | JGI IMG/M metagenome (GOLD analysis project Ga0265294, IMG submission 192504) | Groundwater microbial communities from a municipal landfill in Southern Ontario, Canada - Pumphouse #3 | ecosystem: Environmental > Aquatic > Deep subsurface > Groundwater | place...
TTAATGGAGTGTCTGGATTCGAAGTTAGATTCACTGGAACATGTTTGAAAGCCAAATGTCATACCAAAACCCTTTTTAATGGATTTAGCAGAAAACAAATTGAAGTCTTGGTTGATGGCCAAAAAGCTAAAGATGGCACAATACTAACTGTTGTTGATTCACTTGTTGATAGGGAATTGGCAATAGTTGATGGTCTTGAGAATGTTGAACATACAGTAAGAGTTATAAAGAGACACTCCTCATACAGAAACTCTTTTTGCCTTTCTGAATTAATGACTGATGGTTTAATTAGTAAACACGAAGGCAACAATAAATTAAAAATTGAAGTTTACGGGGACTCCATTACATGTGGAGAAGGAGTCTTGAGAACGATTGATGATCAAGGAAACCCTGTCGGAGGATATACCGCTGACACCGAGTCGACTCTTAATGCATATGCATATAAAGCAGCGGAAAAACTAGATGCTGAAATAAATGTGTTTGGAAGAGGAGGCATTGCGCTTCATTATAAATCACCAAATCAGCATTACACAGTTGAAGAAAACTATGATTGTGTTGCTGTTGATGTTCCTGAATACAAATGGGATTATTCATATCGACCAGATGTTGTAATTATTTATCTTGGAACAAATGATTACAATGCTGCCAGAATATATAACATTGATGGTGGCTATGATGGAAATGTAATGAAACAAGCGTTTGTTGATTTTATCTATACTGCAATTTATGGAAAATATGGCGCGGGTGTAAAAATTATTTTATGTGCTGGAATGATGGTGCCGGATTCTGATTTGGTTCAAGTCACCGAACAAGTTGCTGATCGTTTTTCTAAAACAGATGGACATTATGTTACTAGTATTTCATTTGAAGCTACTCCATATGGACATCCAATTGAAAGTGAAGATGAAATTGCTTCTGAGAAATTAGCGAATCACATTCGTGAAGTATTAAATAACGAAGAATAAATAAGGAGATAATATGGCTACTTTGAGTTTTAGAAACATCAACAAAATTTATGACAACAAGGTTCAGGCTGTATATGACTTTAGTTTAGAAGTTGCTGATAAAGAATTTATTGTTTTTGTTGGTCCTTCTGGGTGTGGAAAATCCACAACATTAAGAATGATAGCAGGACTTGAAGATATTACTTCTGGAGAATTATATATTGATGACAAACTCGTTAATAGTGTTGCCCCAAAAAACAGAAATATTGCAATGGTCTTCCAAAACTACGCTCTTTATCCGCACATGACTGTCTATGATAATATGGCGTTTTCCTTAAGATTAAGAAAAACTACTTTACCAACCATTAACAAAAAGCTTATTTCTGCTATACAAAAGAAAATTGCAAGCCTACAAAAAAATGATGAATCAGTTAGTGAAGAGCTTGCTATGCTCAATGAAAAAATAAAAAAATTTTCAGACATCAATTATATAAAAAATATGTTAGCGAATGCTGATGATAGTTATCTGAATAGTATTAATAATGAATTTAATCTTGAACTAACTAAAAATGACTTTTTGGTCTATCGTCATTACTCGAAACAAGAGATTGAGGAAAAGGTTTTAAAAAGTGCTGAAATTTTAGGACTTGAGCCATATTTAAAACGTCGTCCAGCAGCTCTTAGTGGTGGTCAAAGACAAAGGGTGGCTCTTGGAAGAGCTATCGTTCGATCACCAAAAGTCTTCTTGATGGATGAGCCACTATCTAACTTAGACGCGAAATTACGTGTTCAAACAAGAAGCGAAATTATTAAAATACACAAAAAAGTTGGTGCAACAACAATTTATGTCACTCACGATCAAACTGAAGCTATGACAATGGCGGATCGTATCGTAGTTATGGAAGATGGATATATACAACAAATTGGTACACCAAAAGAAGTGTATGATAGACCTTATAACACTTTCGTTGCTGGATTTATTGGCTCTCCTGCCATGAATTTCTTTAATGGCACTTTTGATGGAAAGAGATTCATATTTGATGGAGAAAATTCTGTTTCCATTGAACTATTAGAGTCACAAATCAGCAAAATGAAAAATTATATTGGCAAGAAAGTTATTCTTGGAATTCGACCAGAGAGTTTATTTTTGTCGGGAAACAAAGAAGTTGAAAAACCATCAAACTCTTTTGAAATTAAATGTGAATTATCAGAACTTTTAGGTTACGAATACATTGCATACGGCACCATTGATAATCAAAGTGCCGTTGCAAGAATCGATGTTAAAAACGATATTAATAACAACGGTGTTTTGCAAATGGTTTGTGAATTAGAAAGAATATCTTTCTTTGATCCAGAGACAACAAATAACATTTTAGTTACCAATGATTAGTTTTTTATCTACTTTTGCCACAACGACTGACCCAAGTTTGAAAAAGAACTACCCACATATTCTTGTGAAAGGTAGACCAAATGTTATTTTTGAAATGCTGTTGTCGTATTGCAAAGAAAAAACATGTAAAAATATCAAAACAAATATTGATTTTTTTGATATCTATGGTGAAAAAGATGGTTATGATTATTCGTTCTCACTTAAAGAATCGGGCATTGACAATTATACTTGGGAAATCCAAATTTCAATATTTAGCAAAAGGAAAAGAGGCAGATGCTTTACAAGACTTCAAATAGTATATGACGAAGTATTAGACAAAATTATTCAACAACAATACTCGTAAGAGTAGTCACGTAATATTTACAAAACAAATAATATAATTATTGATATCGATTATTTATTTTAGTAAAATTTAATTGTAAAAACAAAAGTTCGTAATTTTAGTAAAATTTTGTATCAGAAGATGCCAAAATAGTTCTTACTGTCAAAAAGCGAAAGGAGCGTTTATGAATTTTATTAAATACGGTGGCAATCTTATTGAAAAAGATTCTATCCTTTTTTGTGCTGAAGAAAAGGAAACATATGCATTCTTAAAAAATGATTTTTCTTCTTATTCATTTGGCGGAAAAATCAAATTAAAGAAAAACGGAAAAGCCGGATTGTTCTTTAGGACAGTACATAAAAACGGGATTGATTGGTTTGTTGGCTATAGTTTTATAGTTGATGCAAGTGATCATTCGATTTCGTTATATAAAGTTAGCAATGGTGACCATATTGTTAACTTGCTAGGACAAGTAAAATATCCATTTGAATTAGACACATGGTATGACATTAGAGTTGAACAAGACGGAAAAAACACAAGATTGTTTTTCAATAATTTTAAATATGATGATAACCCTTATCCAAAATTTGATTTGGAATTAGGCCATTTTTTAAAGGGCGACGTCGGATTATTTTTTGGAAAAGATGTTGCTAGTTTCAAAGAAGTTAAATTAGAAGAACATTGTTTTGAAAAGTATGACGCCGATCATTCCTATAAAAACCCTATTTTATATGGTGCTGATCCAGACATTATGTTTTACGACGGAAAATATTATTTATATTTCACAGATACAGCAGACATGTCTTTGTTCCAATGCTATACAAGTGATGATTTAATTCATTGGTCAGAACCTATTGTTGTATTTGATGGAAAAGATGGCTGGGGCAACAATGAATACATGTCACCTAACGTTATTTATAAAGATGGCTGGTTTTATATGTTCTATGCTAGCCACACAGCATATTATGATGAGAATGGGCGTAGGCACGCTCAAGTCACATATGCTACTTCCAAAAGCCCATTAGGACCTTTCAAAAGTCAAAAAAAGGTTCCGCTTCACACCGATGTTCAAGAGATTGGAGGAGCGCCATTTATTGATGATGATGGTCGCTGTTATCTTACAGTCGTTAGGTTCAAGCAAGGAAATGTATGTTGGATAATGGAAATGGAATTAAAAGATGGTGTTGTTTCTATTAAAGAAGACACAGTTACATGCATGTTTGAAGCGACAGAGGATTGGGAAAAGGACTATGCAAACATTGTTGAAGGTGCTGTTATTATCAAACATAACGGTCTTTATTATGCAATGTATGCAGGAAGTCACTATAAAGGAAGCTATGCCGAAGGATATGCAATTGCAGAGCATCCTTTAGGACCTTGGAAAAAATACGAGTATAATCCAATTCTCAAATCTCATTTTCAAACAAGAGCTGTTGGTGATAGTGTTTGGACAAAATCGCCAAGCGGTAAAGAATTTGTTATGTTCTACCATCAACATTATTCAACGACTGAAATTTCACCTCGTTGGATTAGGATGGACAGAATGAAATTTGTAAAAGTTGATAATGGACCAGATGTTATGGTTGTTGGTGGTCCAACAATGACACAACAAAAGAAAATAGATTAGGGAGCAATTGATATGAAACTATTTAAAAAAGGAACAATAGCACTTTCATTATTTACATCAAGTCTACTCTGCGTAACAACCCCTTTAATTGTGGCGTGTTCCAATAATCAACAAGAAAGCGAAGTTGAAAGGGAATATATTGTTCATTTTGTTACAAATTGTAGCACCGTAATTCCAGATCGCGTCTATAACACCAAACACAAATCTGATTTCTCTCTTCCAAATTCAACTGAATTATTTAAGTTTGGATACAATTTTGCCGGATGGCATTACAATGAAGAATTAACAAGACCTGTTAATCCTAATAATATAGTTATTCAAGGAGAAACGACTCTTTATGCTGAATGGAATGTTGGTGTTTATAAAATTTCGTTTGAAACCGGAACATCACAATCAATTCCAGATATGGATATTGAATTTGGGCAAACGGTTTCTTTGCCTACTCCAAATCCAAGAGTTATTGATGGTAAAAACTATCAATTCAAAAGATGGTATCATTTAGCAGATAACAATTACTATGTTAATGATTTTACCCTCGATTATCCTGAAAATGTTACCTTATACGCTGAATATGATTATTATGTGTATTCTTCCTTCAAATTAAATGATGATGGAACATATCAATTAAATAGCAGCAAACCAAGCTTAACAGACATTTCAACAATGTCTCTTGCTTATGGAATCTTTGAAGCTGAAATCACATATTCAACTTATAAAACTGGTCAAACTGGATTTATTTGGAACGCAACACTTGCTAAGGACACAGATAATCCGTGGGAAAAAGATTCACAATATTATTTGCTTCACATGAATAGTCAAAGTGGTGCAATTCAATTAGCCTATAACAACCGTGGTCAATATACAGCTTTATTAACTAAAACTGTTAATGACCTAACAGAAAGCGTTCGTATTAAATATCAAGAAGGAAAAACAAATGAAACTCCTGTAACATTCGTTTTCAATGTTGCTTTCTCATCAAATTTAATTGTCATTAAACTTGATGGTGAAGAACAAATTAGATATTCAAGTAATAATCTTCCAGTTTACCCTGGAACAGGAGTTGGATTTAGAGCAAGCAATTCGGGTGTCTTATTTAGGAATCCTGCAATTGAAGCAACTCATTATCAAATCTCTTTTGTAAACGAAGGTGGAAATGAATTAATGCCACTTAGAGTTGAAAAAGATGTTAAATTTTCAGAAAGCGGATTAGCTTTACCTATACCTTCAAAATTGGGTTATGAATTTGTTCGCTGGGTAGATAAAGATGGACAAGCATTTGATGAAAGCAAGGCGTTGAGTGAAAACATTACCCTTTACCCTGAATATAATAAGATTCAAGGCGGTGCCTATGTTCATTTTGTTGGCAACAACGAGCAAAGTATTCCTGACACTTTTGTTGGAAGTGGGGAAACTCTCGGACAACTTCCAGAGATTGAAAAGGCTGGTTATGATCTTCAAAAATGGTTCTATTTAGACAACGAACAAGAAGTGCCAGTTACTTCTGAGACCGTTCTTGTTCCTGCCGATTATCAAGATGAATCAAAACAATTTACCATTTACGCTAAATGGGAAAAAGTTGACGGTGAAGAAACACCAATTGATGTTAAAGCAATTATTGGCAAATATACAAAAATTGAAGACTACGATGAATACGTTGGCTATGAAGCCGGCAGAGGTTCTGTCGGTACATTTGCAGAAATAGAAGAAGGATTTTTCTCAACATATATCAAATTTGCTACTACTGGTGGCAATGGCTTAGTTATTGGTGGAAACTTCTTAAGTGATTATGCAACAAATGTAGACACCAATTATATGTCGGTTGGATCGAGCTATTATTATTGGCATTTCAACAATAGTAATGGTATCTATCAATTTGTAAAGGTCACCGATCCTACAAATGAAGCCTCAACCAACCCAACAGCCAAAGGATATGATATTTTATTCCAAAACAGTATTGAGAATTTTGTTGCTGGAAGTAGGCATCAATTATCTCTCGAATTCTATAAAGGATTAAATTCTAGATCATTTAAATTGTTTGTTGATGGACAATTTGTTGAAAAAGTAGTTGATGACGGTTCTGTTGCTGGCCCTGTATTAACAGGAAATTCAATTGGCTTTAGAAATCAATCTGGCGGTTGTGTATATTACGGAGTTAATGTTAAAGAAGAATCTTCACTTGAGTGTGGAGAAATCACCCTTAACGTAGATGGAGCAACAAAAACATATGCTCGTGCATATGGATGGGATTTATGCTTACCAACTCCAACAAAAGCTAATCATGCATTTGTTGGATGGACAACAGTTCAAGATGATGTAGAAACATTATTTTATCAAAACACCACAATGAGCCAAGAATTGAATGGCACAACATTATATGCATTCTTTATTGATTCATCAAAATCAATGATTGTTCTTGATGCTAATGGTGGAGAATTAGAAAACACAATCATCATTGCTGATGCAAATGCAAAATTATTGCCTCTATTAACAAATCCTGAAAGAAATGGATATGCATTTGAATATTGGCAAATTAGTGGCGTTAGAGTTGACGAAGAACAAACGGCAAGTGAACTTGTTATGTTCTTAACTGCTAAATGGGGACCTGTCTCTGATAACGTTTTAGCTATTGATAAAGTTAATCCAAAAATGTCAACAACAATGACTACAACATCTGATGATGTTTACGATTTCTATGCTATGAGTAGTGATGCAGGCATTGCAACTTTGGATGGAACATTTAAAACTGGTTCCCTTAAAGGATTCTTTAAAGCACCAGCCGATTCATCAGCATCTTCCGGTGATTTTGGCATTGCATTTAGAGGAACAAATTTGGATACAACCTCATCAACCGCAGATTACAATCAATATTCTTGTTACACATTTAGATTTACCCAAGGGAACGGAAATATGACCGCTTATGATATGGGAACTTCAACTGGCAGTGCAAAAGCTACCTTGTTCGGAAATGCTAGCTGGTCAAGCAAATTCTCAGACACTCCTTTCTTTGGAAGAACACATTCATTTGAAATAAATGTTACAGAACAAGGCACATCTATTGTTATTAAGATTTATGTGAACAATGTTTTGATTTTCGATGCTACTAGAACAAACGCATATCAAGGAAATCAAATTGGATTTAGATTAACAGGAAATGGAAAAAGAACCGCTACCGGATCGTTCTTTGGAATCCATGCTGTTGAGCAATAAAAAGCACATTAAATTACACATATATAATTGTTAAAGAAAGGAAGAATTGTATGAACAAAAAAATAATGTGGGTTTCATGTTTGGCGTTCTCTGCCTTAGCCGTTGTATACTTGGCGGCAGCGTTGCCTTTTTCGTTTTCGTCATCGATAAGAAGCAAAGCTCTTTCAAGTTATTGCTTGAATTTATCAGCTTCAAACGGTAAAGCATCCAGCGGAGATGGAAGCGTTGATGTTTTAACCGAGAAAAATAACGTCATTAAATTTAATTATACAAACGTTGAATCGGTTGATGGCAAATGGGGAAAACTACTTGCTGATGGCTCTATATTCAATCAATATGTTACAGATGCTGCTTATCACAATCGTTTGAGTGGCGTTATATCAATTTCTGCAACATTTAGCGGTGCATTAAAATTGGATTATACTTGGGAAACAACATTATCAAGCGGCACTACTTATCGCCGAAATGGTGTGAATTTAGAAAGTGGTGTGATTTTTGATTTTGCAAATGAATCACCAAGCTTTGTTCGCATTAGAGCAGCACAAGATACAATAATTGATTCAATTAGCATCGGATATTCTTGTGAACTTGGAGCCGATCAAGGAGATACATTCCAAATTTCATCTTCTAATGATTTGATTAGATTTTCATATTTAGTCAATAATGGTGTTGGAAATTTAGATGCTGAATTAACAAGCGATATTAATATGAATGGTGTTGCTTACGATGGCATTAACTACTTATACACCGGAAGGTTTAATGGTAATGGACATAAAATTACAAATATGACTATTACATCATCTGGCAGCGGATATGATGCATTGTTTGCTATTGCAGGTAATGGTGCAGTTATTGAAAATCTTGATGTTAGCGCCACAATTACTGATGCAAAAAATAGAAGCGCGATTCTTGTTGGAAATGCTAGAGATAATTTAACTATCGATAATGTTATTACAAGAGGTTCAATTATTGCTCCATCAGTTCCAATTGATGATGGTGTCGGTGGTTTGGTTGGCTTTGCAGAAGGCTCGACTAATGGCCTTACTATTAGTGATTCAGTAAACTATGCTTCGGTTTCGGTTTCTACTTCTGGTAATTTTGGAAGAAAAGCTGGCGGCGTTGTTGGTGGAACCGCAAACCAAACAAAGCTAGTCATTTCCAACACAAAAAACTATGGACAAATTTCATGCCGCTCTTTTGGTGGTGGTATTGTTGGTCATATGAATGTTACTAATGACTCTTCAATTACTGGCTGTGCAAACTATGCTTCTGTTCTTTCTAATGGAAATAACGTGGGAGCAATTATTGGCGGTATTGTTGCATATATGAATGCTGGAACAATTACAAACAATTATTGTTCTGGTGGATGGAAACTTGGCACTGGTGGTGTAGATGCTAATGGAAATGCGACCGGTACTCAAGTAACTTTAGGATCAACAAGCAAAAATGTTGATACTGCAAAAGTTGTTGGAAAAAACAATGATTCGGCTTATGTTGGTGCCGAAATTACAGGAGACGCAACATTTACTAATGGATTAGGATATTGCGTTGGTTTTGCAGATGGTGGAACAATTGATGACACCAATATTGCAGGATGGGGTGCAACAACTACTGCTCCAACTTTAAATGGAAGTGGAACAGAAGCTGACCCATATCAAATTATTAGACCTCAGGACTATTTTGCATTTAGATCAAATGTCAATGGTAGTTCTCAAGGTGGATACTACAAGTTAATGAAAGATATGGATTTTGATTTCCATGTCGATGAATATAATTATCCAACTGAAAATGTTTCTAGATCATTAGCTTTTGGAACTGCTGTTGGAAAATCTGACAAAGCATTTACAGGTACCTTCGATGGTAACAATCATAGTGTAAAAAACATGAAAGTTGTAGCAGGCGAGTATGGTGGATTCTTCGGAAATGTTGAAGGCGCAACAATTAAAGACTTCACCATGGTCAATCCTCAAATTAAAGGAAATGGCGCTCTTGCAGCTATTGCTGGTCAAGCAGCTGGACTTTCACTAGACAATGTCCACGTGGAAGGCGGATATGTTCTTGGTGCTTCCTCAACAGCATATGATGTCGCTGGTTTGGTTGGAAGAAACATTTCTGGCACATTAACAATTTCAAATTGCTCAAATTCAGCAACAATCACCGCAAGATATCATGGTGGTGGTCTTGTTGGATGTTCTGGATATAAGGTCACAACACAAACAAATGTTGCTTCCACAATTTCGATTTCAAGTTCTGTCAATAATGGAAAAATTTTAAATGGACAAAGTGCACGCGTTGGTTCTGAAGGTATTGCTGGTATTATGGGTACCATCGGCGCCCAAGACACATTAACTATTAGTGGATGTGTTAATACAGGCAATGTCTCAAGTACAATCGGAGCTGGTACTGCTGGTATCTTTGGTGTTAATGTGGACAATTCAACTGTAAATATTACCGATTGTGAAAACTATGGAAACATTTCTACTTTAGGTGTTTCTAACTGTTTGTATGTTGGTGGTATTGTTGGTCTTGCTAGAGCCAAGAGCACAAATACAATTTCAGGATGTACAAACTATGGCAATGTCTATGGCGTTGGTGGTGGAAATGTTGGTGGCATTGTTGGTATTTTGAGATGGCAATTAAGCAATTGTCATGTTGCAAGAACACTCATTATTGAAAGTGGTGATCCTGTTACTCAAATGACTGCTGAGGCACGTTGGAATGGCACTAATCATCTTAATTCTATCGCTGGAGCAGTAGATACAGGCGCTGGTGGTTCAGCTAATTATGAAACATGCGGTTTGGTAGATATGAAATCATATGTTCCATCAAAAAGCATTTCACAATTAGGAAATTTTAATTCTTACATGGTCGTTGGGTCCTCTTTTACGGGGGCCTACGACCGTATGGCCAAACTTAATAATGAAAAAAACATCCTCACAATAGATGGCAAATATTTTTTATCTACTAACAAAGACTTCAAACAATTTGGCTCAAGCAAAGTTTTAGATAGCGAATATGTGCCAAACTATTCAGGCAACGAAGAATACAAAATATCAATCGCAAATTTAGAACCTTTGGTCTTAAATGATGGAAGATTAGTTCTATTCTATAGAGCATTGTGTATAAGTAAAAATTATTCATCTATCAGAGCGAGAATTTCTCACGATAATGGTGAAACACTTTCTTCTTCAATTATTGTTTTTGAGAATTATGGTGAGTGTGGTATCTATGAGCCATTTGGTGTTTTAGATGGTAATAATATTCACCTTTTTACGTCTTGCGATATAACATCAACTAGATTGAATGGTAATGGACCAGATAATACTTCATTTATTTGTTCGAACTATCGTCAAAATATTTTAAAAACCACAATTGATATTTCTAATGACGGCTTTGATGTTGGTAACACAATTATTGCCATTCAAGGATCAGCAAACTATCGAAGACCAGGAATGAGTGTGATTTCAAAATTAAATGACGGCAGTTATGCAATGGCGATTGAACATAACGGATCAGATGAAAGCTATGCAAATTATGGAATGGTTATCGCAATATCTTATTCTCATGATTTAACAACTTGGACCACACCTAAAACAATTATTGCTCCAACTCAGACGGGCGATAGAAACATTAATGGAATAAAAGATAGATATAGATGCCAAGCTCCATATATTCAAGTATTACCTGATGGAAGAGCGGCAGTTAGCTATATGACAAATGAATATTATCAAGGTGACTATTTTGCTAGTAACAATGATCATTTTAGAACGATTGAGCTCGCTATTTCTGATTCAACATTATCATATGATTGTTCAGCTTCATTTAATCGTATTTCAGCCAGGAATTATGAACATAATCACGGATCAATGTATGGCAGTTTAGCATTTATTAATAACAAATTACTTTTAATAACATGCGATTATACTTTAACTAGCAACGATTATTCCACAAGAACGTTTAATGGAACAATGCTTTCTGTTGCAGATTTTTTTGAAAAAACAATTTAAGGTGAATAAAACTAAAGCGCTTTCTCTTTCAATATTTGGCGTTATCATCATGATGCTTTCTTCATGTAATGGTTCTACACCAGCAGAAACAAAAACACCAGCCGTCGATGAAGATGAAATTCCTTATGTCCATCCTTCTTTAGATACATATCATAATTACATTGAAGTATTTGATGACAAAGGAAATATCTATCAAATTGGTGATCCATATATTTTGAGATGGAATGGAAAATACTATTTGTACTCATCTAATACATCAGGAAACACAACAAATGGTATTCCTTGCTGGGTTTCAAAGAACATGATTGATTGGGAATTCTGTTCATGGGTATATGGAGATGGTACTCCTGGCAGTGGAGAAACGTACACAGAAGTTGCATATGCTCCAGAAGTTGTTTATTACAATGGCTATTTTTATATGTGCGAGGCTCCTAATGGCAAAGGTCATTACATTTTTAGATGCGATACCCCATATGGAAAGTTTGTAAGATGTAGTGAAAATATCGGATTAGGTATTGATGGTTCGCTTTATGTTGAAAACGATCGATTGATTTTACTAAGCGCTGTTAGTGGATATTCCGATGGAACAATATCTTATTCCATCTTAACCGTCAATTCTGATGGAACAATTACTGCTGGAATAAGAACTGGCATTGCAATTTGTAATTTGAATGGATGGACTGAAGGCCCTGGTCAATTTGAAAGAAATGGTTATCGATATTTGACATACACAGGCAATCATGTTAATGCCTCTTCATATAGAGTTGGTTATTCATATACAAAGCAAAATTCTTTGTTTAAAGGACTTACTAATTTAGACAACAACATCATCTTGTTAAGCACTGGCGATGATGAACCATACAATTATTCTGGCGGATATAATAGCGATTCTTCAGCGGTTCAAATTGATAACTTTAGAGGGTTGGGACATAGTTCAAATGTTGTCGGGCCAAACTTAGATAGTGAATTCATTGTGTATCACAACGCTGGAAGAATTAATTACAACAATGTCAGCGGTTCTAATTTTAATCGTCGTTATAATGTTTCCCAATTGTTTAACGATGGTAAGAATTTAACCGTTAATGGTTTTTGCAATTATCAAGCATATAAGCCGTTCTCTTCTGACTTTTCTTTAAGCAATGAAGGCGATTCTTTTGAAGAAAACAGAGAATTTCAATTATCAAATAAATCTACAAAAGATATTTATACCATTGAAGCAAACATTAAACTCAATAACGATGAAGGACAATTGATTATTAGTTATGTTGATGACAATAACTACGCATATATTTTAATCAGTGAGAATTCATTAAAAGCTTATAAGCACTCTAACGGAACCGATTATCTTATTGGATCTGCAAACATTTTGATTAGCGACAACAAAGATGCTTATCACACAATCAAAGTTGTTAATGGAACTACCAAGGCAACTGTTTATTACGATAGTCAAAGAAAAATCGTTTGTAATAGTTTGGGAGCATCAGGGAAGGTTGGCGTAAATAAAAATAATTTTTATGGAGCAATCGAATTCACTAATGATGCTTATGGCACAAGTGACTTTGAAACTATCAAAAACTTGAATTCAACGTTCCCTGCTTACACATATTTGAAAGAAGAAAAAAGAGGTTTTAAAATTGCTGACTCATCTATAAAAGATGGTGGAGTGAGGCAAGGAGAAAAAGAATCTACAGAATCGGTTGATGAAGAAACAATTGTAAAATTAAAGAAAAACGATTGGGTTAAATACGCTATAAATGCTCCGGCAGATGGCCTTTATAATTTATACCTTAAAATTAATAAAAAGAGCTGTGGCTCAAAATTAAGAGTTGTTGTTGATGAAAGCGATGCTTATGACTTAATGCTTGGAACAGCAAGTTATGAAAATGAGCAATACATTATGGTCAATGCTGGACAATTTGAAATCAAAACAGCAGGTATTCACTCGTTAAAGATTCTTTGTGACTCTAATGCTATTGAATTTTCACAAGTATTAACTCAAAAGAGTCAAGGAGTTGATTCTTTCTCAAATTCTTTAATCAATTCATTTGAACAAGGAAGACTGCTCATTGGCAATGTCGCTTATTCCGCTAAAGGACTATCAACTAAATCAAGTGAACCAGAAACAGTTGTTTATTTTGGTGATAAAGGTAATACAAATTTCACTTTAAAAGTTGATGTTACGCTCGGATATGGAGACGCTGGTATTATTTTTAGAGCACAAAATTATTCATATACAAATCAGCAAAATGTGTCATCTGAAAGCCACGCTCTGCAAGGTTATTATCTTGTTCTTGGAGAAAACGGAGCGTTGAATTTATATAAATATAATTATTCAATCATGACCCTTGCTTTTGAAGCGCCACAAGATAGCGCTGGTAAAATTATAGCCATCGGTAAAGCCTTAAGTGTTGTTGTTGTATGTATTGACAACCACATCGAGATTTATCTTAATGGTGTTAAATATATTGATTGTATTGATGAATATCCTTTTGTGACTGGTTATTCTGGGTTTTGTACAAAAAAATCACAAGCTGATTATAAAAATTTAAATTACAAAATATATTAGGAGGATTGTTTATGTCAAAAAAAGTTCTTTCTATTTTATCTCTTGTTGCTGTTATTAGCCTTGTTGGATGTAAATCAAAAAAACCAGAAAATGGTATTGATGAGCAAGGTAATGTCAAGTTAACATTTGCTGGACGTAGTAATGATAATGAAAAAGAGAATTATCGACAATTTATTAATGATTTTCAAAAAGCCTATCCAAATTACACCATTGAGTTTAAATGGTATGAAAATGAAGAAACTTATAATTTGGCGCTTAAAAATAGCCTTAAGAATTTGCCAGATGTTTTCATGCTTAGTGATGATCAATTCATTCCATATGCTGAAGGCGGTTTTTTGGCGGATTATAAAGAATTCGTTAATATGGACGAATTAAAAACATTAGTTTATGACTATGGTGCAGAAGCATATTGTTACAATACCGTAACCGACAAATATGGATGGGATGCAAATGATCCTAATTGTGGGTTCTATGGTTATCCAAAAGACCAAGGCCCATACGCTATTATGTATAACAAAACATTATTTAAATCACTAATGAATACATATAATTCAAGACCAAGCATCTCGGAAGAACAAAAAATAAAATTACCAAGTGCAACCAATCCATATACTTTTGATGAATTCATTACCGTTTGTGAAAAATTGAAAGACGCAAGTGATAATGATTCATTCTATCCATGCGCTGGATATGATTTTGATAGCGCGATTTACTCAAATAATGCTGACTATTTTGATGAAACGGCATCTACTCAAAAAATTGACCAAGATAACTTCATTGAAGCTGTAGAATTTATTAGAAATTTGTATTCCTATGGCTGCATCGCTCCTTATGGAGGAACAATTGGAAGTGGTGAAAATGCATTTATTGGGGGAAGATGTGTGTTCTTCTATGCTGGTCCATGGAAATGCAAAGATTATTGGAAATCAATTACACAATTTGAATGGGATTTAATTCCTGTTTGTGTTGGACCTGCCGCAGGTGCAAAATCAACTGCATATATTGGCTCAATGGGCTATGTCATTTCAAATAAATCACCTGTTAAAGAACAAGCTGCTGTTTTAGCAAAGTATTTAGCAACCAATGAAAATTCACAACGTTCTCAATACATGAGAGGACAAGCAATTCCAAATTTAAGATCAATGGCTGATGAATTTATTAATGACTCATTAGGACTTTTAAAAGGGAAAGGGCCTGCTAATAGAAGTGTTTGGATTGATGTTATTGATGGCTGTGGACAAACCAAAATTGACGATGGAGGTGTTAGTTACACAGATATCGTTACTGGAAAATATCGCCCAGGAAGATTCACATATTCTTCAACATGGAGAACTGATTTATCTAACTGGCTTGCTGGTCAAGGAAGTAATGGTAAAAATGTCTGGAAGGGTCAAATTACCCCAAGAGAATCCTTACTTGCTTTTGCTTCAACAATGCAAGCTTATCTTGACCAAATGAAGATTCAAAGCGAATAGTTTTATGGAAAGTTCTGGAACCGAAAAAATTGAATTAGTAAATAACCAAAATTTTAAACACGACAAAAAAAGAATCAAATCTTTAGAAAAGAAAGAAAGTCGTATTGCTTTCCTTTTCGTCTCAATAAAAATTGTTGGGTTTTTAATTTTTACTTTGATTCCTGTGTTTATCGCAATCATTTATTCTTTTTCAAGAATGAATCCTTTTAAATATCCAGAACTAATCTTTAATTATTTAGGAGACGATAGTTTTTGGAACGGATTCAACAATTACTCAGAATTGTTTACAAATAAGTTATATAGTGCACAGTTTTTAAAGGCAATCGTTAATACATTAGTTAATGTTATTAGTGTTCCTATCGGAATGTTCCTTGGAATGGTTTTAGCGATGGTTTTAACAAAGAAAACCGTTAAATATAAACCATTATTTAGAATTCTTATTTATATGCCTGTTGTTGCTAGTGCGGTTGCTACGGGATTTATTTGGCGTTATATGTTTGAAACAGAATATGGTCTACTTGAAAAAGTATTTCATTTCAATGTCAACTGGTTCTCTGATGAGCATTTAACGAGAATAGCGATTATTATTAAGAATTCTTGGGGATCTATGGGTAGGTCAATGATTTTATATCTAGCAGCAATGCTCGCAATTTCCCCAAGTTATTATGAAGCCGCTGAAATTGATGGTGCCAATTCGATTCAACAATTTTTTAAGATTACATTCCCGCTAGTTTCTCCAACAACTTTTTATTTATTGGTTATGGGTGTTATTGGACATCTACAATCATATAATGATTCTCAAATTTTTGCTCCCGAATCACAAGGTTCAAAAACAGTTGTGTGGTTTATTTGGAACTATGGTATAAAGCAACATAATTATGGTTTAGCAGCAGCGGCATCCGTTCTTCTTGCTATTTTCATAATGGCTTTGACAATTCTCCAATTCAAATTAAATGACTCAAGGAAGTTGAGGTAATTAATATGAAATTGTTGTTGTTGATTATTTTTTCAATTATTGGACTTATTCTTGCTCTTGTTGGTGTTCACTACGCTATTAAGTTTTTTTCAATCAGAAAACTTCAAGGCACAGGTCTTTCTTATGAAGAGATAGATGAACAAAGTTCGGCAAAAGCTTCTAAATATGATTTTATTGTTCAACATATTGGATATTATTCCATTCTAGTTGTGACTTGTTTATCAACATTGTTCCCATTTGTTTGGATGATTCTTACATCTTTAAAGACTGTTTCTGAAGCGCAAGATATTGTAAATTTACATTTTTTCCCAGCAAGTCCACAATGGCATAATTACGCAGATGTATTTGAAAAGTTAGACTTATTAACCGGCTTAAAAAATACAATGATTATCGAAGTTGGGACTATTCCAATTATGCTTTTCATAAGTGCCTTGGTTGCTTATGGTTTTGAAAAGATGAGATTAAAACATAAGACATTTTGGCTTTTGTTTATTATGTCTGGATTGATGATTCCATATGCTTCTGTGTTGCTTCCTCAATATCGTATGTATGGATATTTGTTCGATGACGAACCATGGCTTTGGCCATTTATCCTTCCAACATGGTTTGGAAATGTTAGCGTTGTATTTTTCTTCATTCAATATATGAAGGGTGTGCCTTCAGAATTGTTTGAGGCTAGCCGAATTGATGGCTGTGGATATTTCAAGTCGTTCTTATTAATTATGCTACCAAATATGGTTTTGGCGATTATGTGCCAAGCGGTTTTCTCGTTTGTTGGAAATTGGAATGATTTCTTTGGTCCTTCTATTTATTTATCTGACCCAGAAAACAAAACGTTGCAAGTTTTACTCTATTCGTTTGCCTCTGGTTCAGACAAGCCGCTTCTATATGCTGGTTCATTTATTACTTGCATTCCTTTGTTCGCCATATATTTGGCTTTCCAAAGGTTCTTTGTTGGTTCAATGGCCATTTCTGGCATTAAGGGGTAGATTATGAAATACACTAAATGTTTTGTTAACAATGATTATCCACGTCCAGCTTTTACCAGACCTGATTTTAAATTATTGAATGGTGAATGGGATTTTGCTTTTGATGAAAAAGACGAGTTGTCATCTAAAAGAAAATTTTTAAAAGTTGATTTTGATAAAAAAATAGTAGTTCCTTATGCTTATAACACCAAAGCAAGCGGAATAAATGCCGAACAGTTTTGTCCTGTTGTTTGGTATAAAAGAAAATTCAGCGTTGATAATTTAAATAAAAGAACCATTCTTCATTTTGATGGAGTTGATTACAAAGCTGATGTTTATTTGAATGGTGAATTTGTTGGCTCTCATTCTGGCGGATATTCTCGTTTTTCGTTTGATATAAGCAATCTTTTAAAGAAAGAAAATGTTCTTATTGTTAAATGTTGTGATTACCAGGATCCAGAATTACCTAGAGGAAAACAAAGATGGACAGACAAGAATATCTCGTGTTTTTATGAAGAAACTACTGGTATTTATAAATCTGTGTGGCTTGAATTTGTAAATGATATATATGTTGAAAAAGTTGAGCAAGACATTATTTTTGATTTAGATTCAGTTAAATATTCTTATTTTGTGAATAAATATAAACATGGTTTAAGATTCAAAGTTGAAGTTTTCTTCGAGGATAAACTACTCAAATCGGTTGAAGAAGAGCTTCAATCCAATAGAGGTTTCTTTGTTGTTAGTTTGGTTAATAACAGCAAAATATTACCAATGAAATACTGGTCCCCAAATAATCCAAACTTATTCGATGTTGTTTACACCCTTTATGATGGTGATAAGGTTATCGATAGAATTGGATCTTACAGTGCTTTAGTTAGATATAACTCCACCAACAATATTTTAAAAATCAACTATTGGCCACTTTACTTAAAAATGATTTTAAATCAAGGTTATTATCCAAACAAAGGACTAACAGGAGATTTTGAAGATTTTGAAAGAGATATCAAATACCTAAAAGAGTTGGGTTTCAATGGAGTAAGAGTGCATCAAAAAATAGAGGATGAAAGATTCCATTATCTTTGCGATGTTTATGGTTTGATTGCTTGGGTTGAGATGCCTTCGAATTATGTTTTTTCAACTTATTCATTGCAACAAACTACCTCAATTTGGCTTGAGGTGCTCAATCAATATAAGAACTTTATATCTACCATGACATATGTTCTTTATAACGAAAGTTGGGGCATCATGCATGTCAGTGAAAATAAAAGAGAACAGCTTGCCACGACAGGCTTA
>Ga0265294_10003912_pt1 | contig 18773 bp, 30 predicted proteins | sample MunlanPumphouse3_FD_192504 | JGI IMG/M metagenome (GOLD analysis project Ga0265294, IMG submission 192504) | Groundwater microbial communities from a municipal landfill in Southern Ontario, Canada - Pumphouse #3 | ecosystem: Environmental > Aquatic > Deep subsurface > Groundwater | place...
CGATATTCTCGCAAACTTGTCTATCTCACAAGCGAAGATATGTTCTACTTCGTCATAAACTCTCATTGCACCTTGCTCGGGTGCGCCTATGCCTGAAAAGAGTGTTGCTATTTTCATGCTAAACTCTTTACCATCATTTTCAAGTTTCTAGCGTCCATCATGTTAGGTATGTTATAGCTAACAGTATAGGCTGCAATAATGCACATTATTATAAAAATTATGCCTTTCATTTTCTCAACCTTTTTGTTTTTTCAACTTTAAAGTAAGTTAGTTGCTCGCCAAAGTAAGTATTTGCTTCCTCTTCTGTCATGTATTTATTAGTTGGTAGGTCATAATCATTTGGCGTTCTTAAATCCATCCAAAGATACTCATACATAGGCTCAAATACTTGCCATTTGTTATGTTTGGTTATCCATGTCGATTCTAGCAAGGGGTAGTTTTGACCATCGCTCAATGCATACCTAAAAGGATACGAATAGTTAGGGTCATAGTAACAATAATCTCCTTTTTGATTGCCTTCAAGCTTTTGTCCATTTATCATAGCCTTAAAGGCTTCGTCTGTTGTTAAATATTCTTCATTCATAGATTATCCTTATTTAATATACTCAGCATATAAATATTTATGATCTTCAGGTAGATTGTCATAGATATTATAAGCTAATTCTCTAATCTCCCATAATGCATCTTTACTACTTCTAAGTTCTAAGAAGTTTTGTAGATTTCTACCATCTATTTGCCATACTAGTCTAGTTTTAAATGATTCAGGTAATGAGTACTTTAATATATCATTACTTATATTTTGCTTTACTAAAACCATAACTGCATTAAGAGCTTTTATAGATGCTATATTAACTACTATATTATCTGTTAATACAAGATATTCACTAGCTCTATTAAGTTCTCTTTGTAGTTTTAGTTCATCCTCTTTATTATATACACTTACATTAAAATATTCTATTTCTTTTAGTTGCTTTAGGGTATATCTTGTACTTTTTACAGTAAGCCTAGCTGTTCTATGTCTAGCCAACTCTTGTAAACAAGCTCTACTAATACCATCTATATCGAATGTATATACTAGCTGTTCTAAAGTAGATTTATGTTTTAATTTATTACCTATTCTATCTATAAGTTCTTTATCTTTAGGTCCTGTAATAGTATTATCTCCACCTATTACTGTATCACTTAGATGATGATTATCTCTACTCATACGAATAGCATAGCTAGCTAGCCATAAAGGATTAGAGTGTAATAGTTTAATTGTCATTTATTTTCCTTCTTATCTTTACTTTTAATTATAGGCATAAAGTGTTTACAGTCATTCTTAAATTCACCTAGCATTATATTTAAATCTAACTCTTGAGCTTTTAGTCTGTCATGCTTTGTTAATCTTCTATCACATTCTGATCCACACTCATCAGCATTAATACAAAACGTTTTATCTTTATAACATACCATTTTAATCCTCTTCTAATTCTTTATTATATTGTACTATAAGTTCTACCATAGGTTTATATGCAGGACTAAGTATATTATTATGTGGATATATTTCCGTAATATAACAAAAACCTGTATAAGTAGACCATGTACTTTTTTCATCTGAACAATTATTACCAGCATTAGCCATAGGACATTCAATACAATCATTATCTGCATATACTAGACAATAAGGACAAGAACCCATAGAAGTATCATATAACCTAATTTTCTCACATTCTGCTAACTGATTCTCAGGAATTAGATCAAAATCAATACCTATGTATTCTTTTAATATTTCATTCTTACGTTTCATATATTCAATTACTGTCATTACTTATCCTTTCTATATAAAATAAAAATAATATAATGAATACTGTATATATAGTATACAATATAATAGCTATTGTTATATCTATAAATATAGCCATTGCTGTTATAATAGCTAATACTATTAAATATATATTTTAATTGGTAACATAGTTATCTCCATTTATCTATGAAGAATAGATTACATATTTTTAAAGTCTTATATTCTCTTATGACAATCTTATTCTCTATAAACCTATCTATATCATATGTAGGTCTATTTAATAACTCATATATAAACTGCTGCATTATTTATCCTTTAATCAATTTAAATAACCATACTAGTTAAAGTATAAAACTAGTATTTGTAAATATGTTAATTTTCATCTTATAACTCCTAAATTAATGCTTTACCACAAGCAATTCCAGATGTGAAATACATTATTGCATCAGTTGTAATTTTTAATTCTTTATAAGCAATTACTGCATACAGTATTGATACTATCATAGCTGTTGCCCATAAAATTATTATTATTTTATTCATTCTAATTATCCCGGCCATAAACTTGCATTAGTAAGTCGTAGTGTTTATGATATATTTTACCAGCTGTTTTTCTATCTTTAATATACATCCAATTAGGGTAGTGCCTAAACTGATAACAATTAGATATATATACTTTTCTACTTGCAGTATCATAATAAAACATATATTTAAGCTTTCCACTATTCCAATCAGGTGTCCACCCATCGTTTGCTTCAAAGATAATCTCTTTGAGCTTTTGTTCTGCTATCTTATGGTCGTAAACTTTTTGGGCTTCTTCTCTTGTTTGATAGCAGTTTCCTATACTACGCCTTCTATTGTCAGAAATATTACCATATACAAATAAAGTATCTTCAATACCTCCTTCTGCTTCAAGATAATAATATCTTTCAACCTCTTTAGGTTTCCATAAAGTTTTAGTTTCAGTTTTAGCTTGTATAGCAGCTACTTGTTCAGGAGTTAATTCTATCTCCACATCTTTACCATTAATTTGTATTGTTGTTTTCATCATATTTCCTTTATTTTATTCTATCCAGAATACATCATTCAGGACTAGTTTACCAGACTTAGTCATCATTATATTTTTATCTGTAATATCAAAACATACATCATACTTTTGTCTTTTTAGTATAGCGTAAGATGTAAGTAGAAGTTTTTTAATATGTTGAGGTAATACTTTACTTTTAGATATATCATCTTTATAACCATTAAGCTCATTAGTTAAATATGTGTATATTTTATGATCTAACTTACTTAACTTATAGCTATTAGTATTATCAATATGAATATACTTATCCATTTCATATATACTTCTAAATTGAGTAGTACCTACTTTACGTACATTCGGAAAGTAAGATGAGTTAGGTAGATCTTTTCTAGCCATATGTTTTCTGACTTTACATCTAGTTTTTAATAGTACTTTTCTAGGATTAGTTGGATGACCATAACACATTGCATGACATCCTTTACTAATTGGATAACTTGTAATCTGTTCTTCTTTGATAATTTTTGACTTAGTCATTTTAATCCTTTAATTAAAATATTTCTATTTTACATATATCTTTCTCAGGTAACTCCATTATTTCAAATATCTTAGGTACTTCAGAATGTCTATTAAAACGATTATTCCAAATATATGGTTTATTTATACTTTTTAATACAAGTTTTGTATTAGTGGGTACTTTTTTAGCATTAGGATAATTTTTATTAAGATAGTCAATAGAGCATTTACCTAATGTATCATAGTATTCACCATTAATTGAAGCAACTGCATGACTACAGCTATCTGGTATACCATTTACAATGTTTTCATACGAATTATGAGTTGCATGATCACAGAATAGATATACTATTTCAGTATGAATAGTAGGATCTATCTGTTTAATATATTCTGTTATAGCATATGCAACTATAGCACACCCTCCTTCGTTAGGATAGTGTACATATTCTTCTAATAATTTAAGCTTTTTATTTAATTTTCTATACATGTTTTATCCTGTTATTAATGTAATTAAATTTAAAGTAAAATAAAATTTATCAGTGTTATTTTACTATGCAAAGTCTTTTAAGAATTTAGGTGGAAATGCTATTAAATAGAGACTGATTAAAGCTGATGATGTCATAGCTATAACCATACCACCTAATGTACCTGCAAATAACCAAGAAATAGCTATTAAGCATAGGATATCAAATACAAAGTCAGCATACCTTTCTTTTTCTAGTTTCCATTTTAATATAATGAAGTTAAACATTGTTGCTATTGCCATTATTACTATTAGTGTGCCATCCATAGCTATTTCCTTATTATTTATTTTTGTCAAAAAGTACAGTAACTAATGCTATAAGAAAGAATACAGGCATTAGTATAATATTAATTATAAACATTATTACTTCAATTATAATTCCAAATAGGATGAGTAATATACCCATCCTATTGTCCAAACTTACGTGTAGGTTCAGATACTTTTACATCAAGATCAGAATATTCTTCTTTAGTTTCTTCTGCTGTTAAGATGCCATTACTGTATCCTTGCTCAAATGCTTCTGGGATAGATGATACTTCTTCTGTGATAGTATCTACTACCTTACCTACTGTTACTACAGTGTCTTTTACAAGACCACCTAATACACCTGCGATTGTTGTTAACATTTTATTCTCCTTATTTATAAGTTTTAACTATGTAGATCTTTAGTCATTTCTCTGACGTCATCTGATGATGCTTCATCTACACTCACTACTACTCCATCTATTACATAATACGACATTGTATTTCCTTTGTTACTAATGTTATTTAAAGAATTAAGATTTTAGAGAAGTAGAGAATAAATTAAAGAAATAAATTAAAGAAATAAGTATTTCTATACTATTACACTACCTCTACATAGAAAATCGATTCTAGACACCATTACGTGCAAATATGAGCATATCTGCTATAGTGTTATTACAGTAGGTACTTCACTACTTTCTCTGATTTCAACTGATAGTCCTTTCGCAGTAAATGCCTCAGCAAATACCTCTAATGGGATCTTTCTGTTACTAGGATTAAATACTCCAATCATTTTACCTTCAGCATCAAGAACAGCTAAGTATTCTTTTACTTCACCTTTGTCTTTCTCAAATATAGCCATTATAGCTCCTTATAAAAATATAACTCTAAGAGTTCACAATAGCACGAAGTGCAAAGAACAGTAGAAGAGAAGTCGGAGAGACAGTAAAAACAGGTAAGACAGTAAGTGTCAAATTAGGTACTCCTTTCGTAAGATATTGTGTATGTTAGATTACTTGGTGTTTTCATCTGTGTGTAACATAACACAATAAAGTACTCCGAAGAGTACTCTATGTACTATGCTTCTAGTTTCATAGGAAATGAAGACATAATATCTTCTGATAATAGAGTTTCTCTATCTACATATTTACCATTCTCTTTTACCTTAGTTTGATTAAATTGTGTAACTAAGCTATAGAGTACTCTATCTTGCATAATCTCTATAAATAGAGTACGTACTATGTTAAGAATAGTTTCATAGTGTTTCTCATCAAACATAAATGAATCATGATTTGGTACTACTGTAATACCCATTCTATTAGCTCTTATAACTATTTGTCTCATAGCATAAGCATCTATAGAGTGAATCATTCTTGGAAGTAATCCTGCATCTCTACTACCATATTTAAGTTGTTTTCTATGGTGTAAATGTTGATGTGTATGACCATTACTAGATACCCATTTAAGTTCCTTACCCACAGTTTCTGCTGAAGCATACTGAGCTATAGCACCATCAGGAAGTATCCAAGATATTTCATGGAATTGATTACCTTTAACTATAGAGCTGAATACTCTCTTTAGTTCTATGATAGATGGAGCTAGTTTAGTTAAGATAGCTACCCAAGTATTCCATATTAGATCATCAGATATAGTCTTACCACTAGATGCTACGATATCTCTTAGACCTACTACTTTCATAGTCTTAGATAGTTCTCCTGTAAAGATATTTCTATCTTCTACAAATACACCATCTAATAGTCTATCTTTACCTGCATTATATGCCCATACCATGAACAATGGTTTAGTATTATCTCTATTGAATGTATCTATATCTAGATTCTTATTCATAGCATTAGCTAGTTGTAATCTTAGATCTTCTACGGTCTCATCGTTATGGACTAGTCCTACATATTTAGCTAATGATCTATCTTGTAATCCTAATGCATACATTTGTACTACGTTGTTAGACATATCATACTTAACTACATTATACATACCAGATGGTTTAACTAATGCTCTTAAATGTTCAGATGTTTGGTTGTGTCCTATCTCTGATTGCCAATACCATCTTAAAGCACTATCAAACTTACCAGGACAATAATGTCCACCATTAGCTTTAGAAGCTCTTATTTGAGCTTTATATTCCTCTACCCTAGTGATTGCCCACTTAGGTAATCTAGCTTCATTAAGATGCTTTCTATATGCTTCTTCTATTAGATCCTCTGCATTATCTATGAATTCCCATTTAAGATTATTCATAGTATCTATGAATTCTAACTGATCTTCACTTAGCTTAGGTGTTTTATACCACCATGATGATTGAGATATCATATTCTTAGATTCTATAGTAGCAGGTTTAGTTAGGATAGTCTTTAGACTTAATAACTTAGTTGCTGTGATCATAGTTCTCCATTCATCTCTTGTAACCATATCAGTTAACTTAGATGGTATAGATACCATATGTGTTTTATGTGATAGTTTTAGGTCTAACAGATCTAGTTCACATAATTCATTTACCAGTTGTAATCTCATTTCATCTACACCCCAATCTGTTATAGGATGTACACTACCATCTTTTCTAGTATATGTATCTGCTTTGATTGCAGTAGCATGTACAGCTTGACCTAATGATATACTATTACTGTCACTAGATAGAATATTTCTAAGTATAACTATAAGAGTTTCTCTTAGGATATAACTTAGTTTCTTTTGATTATCAAGTGTATTAGCTAATAGAGTTTCTCTTACTTCATAGCTTCTATACTTCCATGCAGCTTTTCTATCTATGTCTGAGAAATCATTTATAGATTTCTTAAAGTCTGATTCTGACATATATACATTTAGTCCTGACAGTACAGGATTAGATCCTAATAGTTTAATTCTAGCTAACTTAGCACTTAGTATTTCTTTAGTGAAATGACTGTTTAGATCCAAAGTTGGATACATTGTGTCAATAGCATTAGCTATAGATAGATTTAGAACTGTTCTGATTTCTTGTTTATTGTCTAGTGTATACATTTTTATTTCCTTATAAAATTAAATAAATTAGCTATATAAATAGCAACAGACTTCTCTTCTACTCTTTCGTGCATACTCGACTACGTTGTGTTTGTAATACTGTAGGCAGTAGAACCTTTGTGATATACAGTCATGTATCTCCTTTAGTTGAATTAGGTGTGTAATACACCATCATCCCCACTAATTAAAGTGGAGATTGTGGTAGATTAAACTGTCATTCCATATTTCTCTTTTAACTCTTGTCTCTTAGCTTCTAGTCTAGCATCTAGTTCATCTGCTTTCTTCTTAAGATCTGAAGATATGTTAGATAGTCCTAGTGTATTACCATGTGCTTGAGATGTACGAATAGCTTCTCTTGCTGCTCCACCTTTATCTGCTACTGTTTTATTATGTTCAGCCATAGAATGGATAGTATCTTGTCCTTCTAATGATAATGTAGCACCTGCTACTCTTCCAGCTTGATATGTAATCTTAGAACCTTCTTTACCTGCTCTGAATAGGTATACAATACCAAATGTCAGTAAGTTAAGTGTACGTCTGATTACTATTGATCTTTCGTCTGATGTCATTGATTTCAATGCACCTATTGAGAAGATAGCTACTGCGATGATGATGATAAGTGTTAACATAATGTTTCCTTTTGAAAATGAATTTGTTTAGTTACTAATGTAACAACAGCTTGGTGTCTAGCACCATAGAATATACATGAGTGAACAGTATATACTCTGTGGTACTAGAATCACCTGATTAAATGACTAGCTCCTAATAAAGGAACGTTATCTGAGACCTAGGGGGGGAGTGTTTTCTTTTTATGAAGTCTCACACCCCCTACTACTATCATACAAAATATTTCAATTTTCCTATAAGCTTTTTATTAAATATTTCTTAAACTACTGATCATACACAAAATATTTCAATTTCTCTATGAACTTTTCCTTAAATATTTCTTAATCTGCTACTATATAATTATTCTGTTGATATTGTTAATGTTAGTGGTATTGTTTTGATTGATAGGGTATTCCAACGGCATACAGCCTATAGCATATGCTTAACGTAATTAATTACTGCATATGCTATATAAATCTAACCCCCGAACGCAGTTGTTCTCATAATTCTTATGATTCATCATATCATAAAGCGTTATGTAAAGTCAACCATAACGGTATTATTTTTATTTTGTAGTAAATTATGATAACTAAAATAACATATGGTATAATACTTAGATAATATTAGATGGAGAAGGTTATGATTAATAAGAAGTTTAGTAAGTGTTCTATATGTGGTAAGGAAGAAAAGTATATTAGATGGGTTAAGAAAGGAAATGAGACCAGGATGATTAAGTACTGTAAAGATAAATGTAAATTTGATAATAAGGATAACAGATGAATAAGGATGTATTAGTAAGAGCAGTATACTTAGATTTTGAGGATAAACTAAATAAAGTAACTAAGGATATAGAGAACTGTAATGATTTTATAGAAATGGCAGGGCTATATAAATTAACTGCTGAGTATTGTTTAGAAATAGATGATAGATTAAAAAAGATAGAGGAGTCTGGATGTCTGTAACATTAGAATTACTTAAAGAACAAGTTGGTAGTAAGAAGTCTCACTTAATTACACAGGATACTGTAGATGAGATTAATAGATTAATTGATGATCCTGATTATGGTGAATCATTTCTAGATCAGTATGTTAGTTACTTTAATATCTTAGATGAGAGTAAAAAATGGAGTACTCCTAAATATATGCACGCTATGAAATTCTTTTGTTTAGTAGAAGCTAATAATAAGTTAGTTGATGCATATGTTAAAGTATTTCCTGAGAGACTACAGGCTAGGCTTGATAGAGGTGAGAATAAGAAGGATATGGGAGGAGAAGCTAGTAGATACAATTCTAGTGAATTAGTTAATGAAATTAGAAAAGTATCTGGTATTCCTGTACAGTTAATTCATAGACACTTATTACATCAGAGTATAATGGTTACAGCTGGTATAATGAATGATACTAGTATTAGTCCTATGGTAAGACAGAAAGCTGCTGAGACATTAATTAAAGAACTAAAACCTGCTGATGATACTAATGTTAATATTAAGGTTGGTATGAGTGATGAAGCTAAGACACAACAAGCACAGTTAGTTGATTATATAGGAAAGATAGCTTTACAGCAACAGCAATTGTTAGCTGGTGGTATGAATATAGCTGATATACAGAAATTAAATATACAAATAAGTAAAGATACTATAGATGTAGAGGAAGATTATGAGTGAAGTAATCTTATCTAAAGTGACTGTAGATTATTTATTAGATAATGTAGATCTTACATTTGAAGGATATATACCCAGTGCTGTAGCATTTGAGTTCTTTAGTTTTATTAGGTTATGTCTAGGTGAAGAACCTGAGAATAGTAATCCATTAGCTCATTACTTTCTTATAGATACTATATTTAAACAACCTAATGTAGAATTTTACTATACTAAGAGGGGTATAGACTATAGTTCATTAGTTGGTAAAACAGCTATTCTTTGCTCTAGAGAGTTTTCAAAAGCATTAGCACTTGATACTAAAATAATCACTCCTAACGGATACACTACTATGGGGGATATACAGGTAGGTGATACTGTTTATGATAGGAATGGTAAACCAACTCTGGTACGTAGTAAGTCAAAGCTGTTTTTAAAGCATACGTATCGTATGGTATTAGAAGATGGTAGAGAGCTCTACATGTCTGAAGATCATGACAATATTATTTGGAAACGTAAGAATAAGAGACTACATGGTATTAATCAAAAACATCACATACAAGGATTAGAAGAAGTTGTAATGACTGCTAGAGATATACATGAAGATGGTGTGTTCTGGAGACGTACTGTGACAGATAAAATGAGAAAAGATACTGAACATAAGTTCTATATACCTAGAATGCAAAACCCTGTAGATATGCCTGAAACAGACTTCCCATTAGATGCATACACAGTAGGACTAATATTAGGTGATTGGAGTATAAGTAAAGAGACTGGGTTTACTAGAATAACATCGCATGTAAACGACTTTGATGATATAGTCAAACATATTCCATACAAAATTGGTACTATAAATGAAACTAGAGAAAATATAAAGTTCTTTAGTATCTTAGGTATTGGGTCAAAAGTAAAAGAATATATAGGTGTATGGAATGTTTATGATAAGAGAGTACCTGATAAACTAAAAGTAGGTAGCATTCAACAACGTCTAAGTGTCTTACAAGGTTTAATGGACACTGATGGTACAGTTAATATGAAAGGAAGTACAAGCTTCTCATCTGTAAGTATACAACTAGCTAAGGATGTACAAGAACTAGTGTGGAGTTTAGGTGGTAGTGCAACTATAAAAGAGTATAAATCTAAATCTCCATTTGGCAAATATTGGATGGTAAATATACGATTAAATATGAATCTATTCAGATTGCCTCGTAAAGCAGAAAGACAAAAATACGTAGCAGCAAGAGATAAAGTAGCAATTATAGATATGGAATTAGTACATACACGCCCTACTAAATGTATTACTGTAGAATCAGATACAAAATCATTCTTAACTGAGAATTACATAGTAACACATAATAGTACATTAATAGGTACATATTTACCTTTGTTTATGGCTTGGAGAGGGAATATTCCTGGTTATGGTAAAGTTAATTATGGTTTGTATATTGGTGATAGTATGAGGAATAACGTAAAGACTACTATGAATACTATAGAGAAAGTATTTTTAGAAAGTGAATGGTTATTAGACCAGTTTGAATCTTATAGGTTTACAGATGAAGTAATGGAGTTAGTGAGACACCCTAGAACTAATAAGGAATTAGCTGAGTATAAAAGAGCTATGGATTCTGGTAAGAAAAAAGAACAAGTTCCTGGTAGAAGTAAAAGAACTTTTTCTATGAAAGGTGTAGGAGCTCAAACAGGTACTAGAGGTACTAGAAATGCACTACAAAGACCTCAGTTTGCTATCTTTGACGACTTAGTTCCTAGTGAAGCAGATTCTAATAGTGAAGCTGTATTGAGTAGTATAGAAACAACTATAGATAGTGATGTACTTAAAGCATTGCATGGTGGTGGTAGTTTTGCTATGATTATTGGTACTCCGTATAATAAGAAAGATCCTGTGTATAGAAGATTAGAAAGTGGTAGTTGGGTTCCAGTAGTATTTCCTATATGTGAAAGAATATATCCTGGTATGAAAGAAGAAGACTTTAAAGGTGTATGGGAAGATAGACATAGTTACAAGAATGTAATGCATAGATATAATAGTGACCTTAGAGAAAATAAACTAAGGAGTTTTCATCAGGAACTTATGCTTAGGATTAGTAGTGAAGAAGATAGATTAATCCCAGATAGTTATCTTAACTGGTTTAAAAGAAGTGATGTAATACAGAGAGGTACTGAGTATACTTGGTATGTAACTACTGACTTTACTACTAGTGGTAAGAAAGGTAATGACTTTAGCGGCATAGCTGTGTGGGCTGTTAATAGTAATGAAGATTGGATGTTAGTCGATCTAAGCTTAAAGAAGTTAGAACTTAATGAACAATATATGGAATTATTTAGATTAGTTGGTAGATATAAGAAATTCACTGGTAATATAGAAGTGGGTGTTGAGATAGATGGTCAACAAAAAACACATATATATGCTATAAAACAGATAATGGCTAAACGTAATGAGTATTTTACTATAGCTAAACAAAAAGGAAAGCCTGGTGAAGGTATAAGTAGTGGTGGTGTTAAAAAGTTTGAAAGGTTTAAAGGACATGCTGTACCATACTTTCAGAATGGTAAGATATGGTTTGCAGAAGAACTTAAAAGTGGCCCTGATATGCAGGAACTACTGAATGAATTACAGTATACTACTTATGAGGGTTTCGGTAGTGGGCATGATGATGGTTGTGATTTAATAACTATGATGGGTATGATGAATGTGTATCCTCCTAGCGAAGTAGATATTAAAGAAAATATAAAAGATAGAAATGATATAATATGGGATGATTATGAAAAAGAAGAAAAATATAATAATACACTTAGCTCTTATATAGTATAATACTATAATTAATCTAATGTAAAGGAGACCTATGACAGTTGCTGATGTAATAGAATACGTTAGATATGGTGAGCTAGCTAATTTTGGTATCATAAAGAATCTATCAAGTGAATATCCTGCTGAAGTTATAGATGCTGAAAAAGCAATTATATCTTATATAAATTTAGGTCTTATAGAATTATATAAAAGATTTAATCTAAGGACAGAAGAGACTGTAGTTATAATGTCTGAAAATCTAGCTATATATACTTTAAATATACCTACTCTTAACTCTATAGTTGGTGTGTATGATGAGGAGGGTAGTGAATATGTACTTAATTCAGAGAATGATGCACTATCTATATTAACACCTAGTTATAATGTAATTCAAGTACCAAATCCTAGTGAAGGAGGTGCTTTATACGTTATGTATAATGCTTCTCCAGATAAAATAGAATGGAATGATGATCTTACTACATTAACAGTTCCTATCCCTCCTGTACTATATGAACCACTGTTTAAGTATATAGGATATAGAGGATGTACAGGAATGACAAAAGATACACAAACTGATGTACAACTATACTATAATTCTTTCTTAAAGAGTTGTGATATAGCAATACAACTGGGTGTTGTGCCTACTGAAGATCCTTTAGTTAGTGGAACTAAATTAGAATTGAAAGGATTTGTATGAGAAGACAAACAAGTGCATTTCAACCAGTATCTGAAGTAAGTAGACAGTTAGATGATACTGCATATGATAATGTAAAAATTGTAAAAGATAACATAGATAGTGTTAATACTGTAGCTGAAGCACTAGATGCTGGAAGTTTTGATGTTGTTGCTACTAATGTAGATGATGTGGTTATTGTTGCAGATAATATAGACAGTGTTAGTACAGTAGCAACAGATATAGCAAATATTAATACAATTGCTACTAATATATCTGATATTAATACTATATCTACTAATATGGATGACATAAATACTTTAGTTGATACTTTTGAAACTGGGGATTATACAACTATTGTTACTAATATAGGAGATATAGTTACTGTGGCAGATAATATAGCTAGTGTAAATACTACTGCCACTAGCATAGCCAATGTGAATACAGTATCTACTAATATTATTAATGTAGATACTACAGCTACTAACATAACAAAAGTAGTAGATGTAGCAGATGACTTAGTAAAAATTAATTCAGTTTCTGATGACCTAGTAAATATAGACTTAGTTGCATTAGATTTAGATAATATTGATTTAGTGGCAGGAAGCATAAGTGGAGTTAATACGGTTTCAACCAATATAGATGATGTTAATACTGTTTCTACAAATATGGTAGATATAAATGCCATTGCAGACAATATTGATGAAATACTTTTAGCCGATGAAAATGCCGAAACAGCCACAACTAAAGCAGAAGAAGCAGCAGAAAGTGCTACAGACTCACAACTCAAAGCATGGATTGCAGAAGCTAACCAAAAAACAGCAGACAGCTACGCGACAGAAGCCGAAGATACTTTTGTCAAAGTCTATACATCAAATGGAGATGGCACTTTCACAGCAACAGATACGACCGAGTATAGTGCGTTGCATTATGCAGCCAAAGGAAGTGACTTCGCTACTACGTCTCAGGAGGGTGCGCAAGTTATTTTAGACAACAAGACTAATCTTGATTTGGTTGCTGAAGATTTAGGAAATATTGATAAAGTAGCTGACGACTTGCCTAGTATTGATATAGCATCTGAAAATATAGACAGCATAAAAACTGTAGCCGCCAACATCGATGATATAGTTTTATCTATGGCAGCCTATAAGTTAGGCACACCAGGCGAGATTGGGTTTGGGGTAGCAACAGCTCGACCTGAACAATACAATGCCGCGGGGCTAGTGCCGTATGAAGGTCACGATATTGTAACCAGCCCAAACTATGCTAAATATCTTCACGTAGCTAGCGGCTCAACCCTCTACTATATACCAAAACACTATTATAAACAAACAATCAACGAAGTGCTATTTAGCGATGTTCCTTTAGTTGGGTATGTACTAGATAGAAGCTTTATCAACGCGGGGATAGAAATAGCCGGGGTGTTTGTTTTTGCGTATGGAGGCTCAAACAATGCTGGGAAACTAAGTGCAAGACAAGGATATGACCCCGTTAGCACAAACTCTGCACACAACCCGATATCTGCACTAAGTACAGCTCCAGCTAATAATTACGGCGGAGTTTATAAAGCTGTCAAATCATGCGATGCAAAAGCTTTTGCTACTCCTATTTGGGAGAGAACAATGTTAGCAAGACTTGCGAGAGCGCATGGTAAAGCAGCTACATCGCAAACTGCTTGTGCTTTTATGGACGTGAACCCAAAACAGCCTAAGGGGAACAATAACAATGCGCTTAAAGATTATAACGACGCTGGCGTAACATTTACCTCGAGTGGATATTCTAATTGCGCGCTCACTGGAAGTGGAACACCTTTTGCCAAAACAACTCACAACGGACAAGAGTGCGGGATTGCAGATCTAAATGGAAATATGTGGGAAGTTTGCAGCGGCTTAACATACAAAGCAAGAACAGGTGCTACCGGGACAAGCGGCACTAATGCAGTTAGCTTGACGGCGCATGGATATATAGTAGGAGATAAGATGGCTTTTGGAGCTACTCCTTCCACGGGTGCTACATATAATACTGCTTTATATACAGTAGCTACCGTGATTGATGCAAACAACTTTACTCTAAGCACAAATCTGGAACGAAACATTTTAGCTACCGACGGTATCTATACAGGCAAAACTTTTTATATTTTAAAAGAAAGCGTGGATATAACCGCAATTATTGACGATAGTACTACAGCCGGCACCGGTGCGTATGATATAAATCTATATGAGCAAATCGATTTGTCCGCAACAGTATTTGATAACTCCGGGTGGACATATTTAGGAAATGCAGCAAATCAAGTTTTTGAATTTAACACTGACAGAAATAGTGCAGCATACAAAAGAGCCTCAATTGGCATCCCGCTTGTAGCGGGGATAAGCGCTGGTGGGACTACGGATTTTGGAAATGATGCTATCTATAGATATCTCAGGCACGATTTAGCAGTCCTCGCCGGCGGCGATTGGGGCGATACCTCTAATGCTGGTGTCGGTGCTGTGACTTTGCTTTACTCTCGTACGAATTCCTATGGCAGTGTTGGGGTTCGCGCCTCATTTCTCGGGTAGCCTTGTATGAGTGAACGATAGTGAACGGAGATAAAATATGGGCATAAATAGCGAAGCGATTTTAAATCACAAATTTTTAGAGATGGCAAAGCTTCTTAATGTATATCTTAATCATTTCCCCCGTCATGAAAAATACGCACTTGCTAATAATATTAGGAACACTGCGTACTCCATGTATGATCTTATCACTGAGTGTCAAAAAAGGTATTTTAAAAAAACATCATTGACAGAACTTGATATTGCTAAAAATTTAAAAAAGCAATAAAAAAATCTCGTATTGAGTCAATAGTATCTCTGATAGGGCACGCCAAGGGAACGGCGTCAACTTCATATTTTAGATCACTGTTGGCTGAACATGAAATTTTAAACCAAATACCAAAGAGGAGCCTAGCATGTTTAAATATATAGCCTATACCAAAGTAATAGACGAGTTTACAACTCACCAATTCATTGAAATCGATGATAGATGTCAGGTTAATAGATTTGATGTACCTTATGTTTCCGTAGAGTATGAAAACGAGAGTGATTTTGTAGAGTTGATGGCATATCAACCAGTTGTTATTAATGCTACAGAGATAACCAAAGAAGAGTTTGATGTAGCTGTTTATAATTCTGCTCAAATGCAAAGAGTTAGGAGTGTGGCTAAGAAAACAGGGAAGATATATAGCATTGGTGGCGTTGATTATCTTATTCCTTTAACCAAAGAAGCCCAAGATACAGTCTTAGCTGTAGGTATATCTTTCTATCTTCAAGGCATATCAAGCACAGTAGTACAATTTGAAAATGGTACTAAACTACCTTTAGACACTACAACTTGGCAACCTTTCGCTATATGGTTTGCTACAGAGCGTAATGCTTTTTTTGGAGCGTGATGTGATTAATTTTGGATTGTTTTTAATAGCTTTTATTGTACTTGCTATTTTTTGGTTGCCGTTACTACTAATTCAAATCATACGCCTTAAATATCGTAGAGATGATTTAGGTGAATGGTTTTTTAATCTTGCTGTTTCTTTGGACTATTTGGGAGCTACATTGCTATACGGAACAGTCGGGCATACTGTATCGGCTATTACATACAAGAAGGCTACTAAAGGCGATAAATATCACAAGGTACAAATGAAAATTATTAACTTTCTATTTAGAGATGACTATCATTGTGAAAAGGCATATGAAGATGAGTATAATAATTAAAAAATAACGGGGGTTAAAATGGCAGTTACAAGTGCGGCAGTAGGGCTTAAAACAGCGGAGGTAGTAACTTCTGCTAGTTTTATAGGGATAGGCTTATTTACGGTCAATATAGAATTAATTGTATTAGCTAGTGTAGGGCTTATAGTAAGTCTTTTTTCGTATCACTATGATTACGAGAAGTGTAAAGATTGTACTAAGCATAAGATTTCAGAGATTAGTAAGTATATGTTATTTGGTGCAGGAGCATTCCCTGCGTCTTATGCAATGGCTGGTAAAGTAACAGATGATGTATCAATAAGACTTTTTGCTGGATTGTTTGTGGCGTATCATATTATACAACTTCTTGATACTGTAGTAATTAAAGTTAAAAAACTAATTGAAGATTGGAGGCTGTAAATGGAAATACTTACAATGGACGCGATGAGTGTGTTTGGGGTTAGAGCTGTTATAACATTATTATTTATAATCGCTCTTGATAAGCAACTATGGAAGAAAAGCGTGACAACCTTTATAACTATTATAACTGTATTTTTTTATTTTCTATTTTTAGATTTAGAGCAAATATTATTATCAAATGTAGTCTTAATTGTAGGACTTTTATTCGCTTGGCATAGGAGTATGTTCAAAGAAGAACATGAAACCGTATTCACTTGGAGAAAAAAATGAGCGAAGCTGTAAAAAGACTTCAAATCATTCTTAACCAGCAAGGGGCTAAGTTAATCGTTGATGGTGATTTAGGTAATCTTACAAAACAAGCTATTGACAACCTAAAAATACCGCTTCATCTCAAAATAGCACTAAAAGAAGTTGGAACTAGAGAAATAGTAGGAGAAAAAGATAATCCTAGAGTAAAAGAATATCATACCTCTGTTGGTGGCATTGGCTGGAAAGACGAAATAGCGTGGTGCGGTAGTGTTATGGGTTGGATAATGCTTAAGGCTAAGTACATCACAAAACGGATAGAATACTCACCACCTACTTATGCTTACAGAGCTTTGTCTTGGGTGAAGTTCGGGAAGAGTGTTAACCCTTGTATAGGTGCGGTATGCGTCAAGTCAAGAAAGGGTGGTGGTCATGTTACATTACTAGTAGGACAATTAAGAGATGGACGATTACTTTGTGCAGGGGGCAATCAAAACAATGAATTCAATATAGGCATTTATAGAGTAAGTGACTTTTTGGACTTTAGATTACCATCGCACTTAATACCTCAACCGCTACTTACATTCGATTTGAATGTTAAATCTACAGCTATTAATGAAGCATAGGAGATTATTATGATAGATAAAATAATGACAGTTGTAAGCCCCTACAAGATAGGAATTTATATCGGAGTGTTTTTTATACTCTTAGCTGGCTTTGCATTTATGCAGTTTAAAATTGTAAAGCTTGAAAAAAATCTTGCAGTCTCAAAATTAGACTATGCTAAATTAGTGAGCGAATACACAATCAATGCTCAAGCTTATGCAAGTGATATGGAAGAGTTTAAAAGGAAAAAAGTTGAGATACAAACTAAAACAGTAACAAAAATAAAATATATTAAAGATTATAAAGGGGATAAAAATGCGAGTAATTGTGACAATGCTAATAAGCTTATTAATTCTTTTGAGTTTTAGTGCGTGCAGTGAGAAAGTTTATTTGAAGTGTCAAACTCCAAATGTAGAAAAGCCCGTGATAGACAATGAGCCACAAGCTGACATCTTAGAGAATGTCAAGCGTGCTCTCATAAACTATGAACTAATGAGAAATTATTCTCTTAAGCTAGAAGAATCAAATAGGGTATGTAAATAAATATTATGTTATACTTACATTATATTAATATGAAGGAGATGATATGGCATGTAAAACTAAAAAATCACCTAAACCTAAAAAATAATTAGTATGATAGAGGGTATTTTTATACTCTCTAATGATACTAATAAAGGAGAAACATGTTAACATTAAAACAAATAGATGCTTATTTAGATAATCCTAATACTAAGAAAGCATTAGATCTTCTAGGTTATACGGAGGGTACTGATAAGTTACATGGTTATTATACTAATGTAGGTGGTAAGAGAATTACAGATGTAAGTAAACATCCTAATGTAATTGGACTGAGAACTAAAGAAGGACCAAGTACTGCTTTTGGTAGATACCAAATAACTAATCAGACATTTAATGATATAGCACCTAAATTAGGTATTACAGATATGTCTC
>Ga0265294_10003913_pt1 | contig 18772 bp, 13 predicted proteins | sample MunlanPumphouse3_FD_192504 | JGI IMG/M metagenome (GOLD analysis project Ga0265294, IMG submission 192504) | Groundwater microbial communities from a municipal landfill in Southern Ontario, Canada - Pumphouse #3 | ecosystem: Environmental > Aquatic > Deep subsurface > Groundwater | place...
TGTTTGCCGCTGCAGAAATAGCAAAATTAGACAAAATGGAATATAGAAGATACATTAAAAGCAAAAAAGCGATCAACGATTATGACAATGCTATCAATTACGCGCGTGAAGAAGGCAAATTGGAAGGTAGATTAGAGGGAAAATTGGAAGGAAGAATGGAGGGCGAATTAAAAGGCAAATTGGAAGGTAAGTTGGAAGGTAAATTGGAAGGCAAGTTGGAAATTGTACATACTTTGCTGAAAATGGGAAAGCCTATCGATGAAATTGTACTGATAACCGGATTGTCGAAAGAGCAAATTGAGGAATTGGAAATGAATAATTAGGAACAAGGAATTAGATTTTCGCCTTCACGCTTTGGCTCGCCCGCTGTTTGTCTCTTCCCATTCACTTCTCGTACGCCCCGCAAGGCGACACCCACCTCTGCACGGTCAATATGGAAAATTGCATTGATTGTTGTTGGTTTATAGGGCATTGCGGTTGGTTTTATAATGAGGGAAAAGGTGTTATGTTGGATAAACGGTATTCAATCTATTTAACGCACAGCATTAAAATTGATTATAAGATATTACTTTAAAATTCTATTCAAAAAAAAATTTCAAAAGTGTGTAATCAATCGAAAAAAAATGTATTTTTGCAGCTCGAAAAAACACCAAGCCCAGGTGGCGGAATTGGTAGACGCGTCGGTCTCAAAAACCGATGAGGTAACACTCGTGCCGGTTCGATCCCGGCCCCGGGTACAAACTCGAAAATCCTTGTAATCACTACGTTGCAAGGATTTTTTTTAAAACAAAATCGCATCATTATGGAAAATGTGTTGGCTTTCATAAATTGGACTGTTGACCCCGTAGCCTTTTCTATCGGTAGCCTAGAAGTCCGTTGGTATGGCATTTTATTGGCTACAGGCTTCATTCTCGCCTATTTTACGCTCAAAAAAATCTTTATTACTGAAAAACTTTCCCAAGGTCTGTTGGACAAACTCTCCATCTGGACTATCATCTGGACCATCGTCGGACTACGCTTGGGACATTTCTTGTTCTACGAGACGGAATATTTAGTCAGTCACCCACTGCAAGTTTTGCTCCCCTTCGACGAGGATTGGAATTTCGTCGGCTATCAGGGCTTGGCAAGCCACGGCGCAGTGATAGCTATCATTTTATGGCTCACTTATTTCTCTTGGAAAAAGAAAATGAACTTTTTTTGGCTTATCGACCGCCTCGCCATTGCTATTCCCATCGCCGCCGCATTTGTCCGCATCGGGAATCTGATGAACCACGAAATTGTGGGCAGTATCACCAATGTGAACTGGGCGTTCAACTTTACCCAAGGCGGCCCCGGCATTGCAGGCACCTTCCGTCACCCCGCACAATTGTATGAGTCAATAGTTTACCTTTTGCTTTTCCTCGCGCTTGTCCTCTATTATTTAAAATTCGCCAAGGGAAATGTCCCCGCCGGTCGCACCACCGGCATCGTCCTGACCGTTATCTTTATCGCCCGCTTCTTTATCGAATTTTTTAAAGAAGTGCAAGTCGTGAAAGAAGAAGCAATGACCCTCAATATCGGACAACTATTAAGTATTCCGTTTATCCTTATCGGTGTCGGACTGCTTATCTGGTCTTTTATTAAAAAAGATAATATTCCACATTATATTGAACCTAAAACGCCTGAAAATAAGGATAATAAGACAAAATAAGAAATTATGAAGAAAATTTTAATTACCGGAGGTGCCGGTTTTATCGGTTCGCACGTAGTTCGCCTTTTTGTAAACAAATATCCTGAATATGAGATATTTAATTTGGATAAACTGACTTATGCCGGAAATCTTGAAAATTTGTCGGATATTGATAAAAAATCCAATTATCATTTTCTAAAAGCTGATATTGTAGAGGCAGAGGTCATCCATCGCTTATTTGAAGAGCACCGCTTTGACGGGGTTATTCATCTCGCTGCCGAATCGCACGTGGACCGCTCTATTACGAATCCGATGGAATTTATCTTTACCAATGTCGTGGGTACGGTGAACCTTTTGAACGCCGCGCGCAGCATTTGGAAAGACAACCTCAACGATAAACGATTCTATCACATTTCTACCGATGAGGTTTACGGCTCATTGGGCAATAGTGGTTCGTTCAAAGAAACAACACCCTACAATCCGCATAGCCCGTATTCCGCTGCCAAAGCAAGTTCCGACCACTTTGTACGCGCCTACCACGACACTTTCCAATTGCCTACTGTCATCTCCAATTGTTCCAACAATTATGGTCCCAATCAATTCCCTGAAAAACTTATTCCGCTGTTTATCAATAACATAAAGAACAATAAACCGCTTCCGGTTTACGGACAAGGAATCAATGTAAGAGATTGGCTTTATGTAGAAGACCACGCTCACGCCATTGATACCATTTACCATAACGGACAAATTGGCGAAACTTACAACATTGGCGGGAATAACGAGTGGAAAAACATTGACTTAATCAAGCAGTTAATAGAAATTTTAGATAATAAACTGGGACGCCCTGCCGGCACATCACTTGCGTTGATAACCTACGTTACCGACCGCGCCGGTCACGATTTGCGCTACGCCATTGACGCAAGCAAGTTAAAAAACGAACTTCATTGGGAACCCACCGTCAAATTTACCGAAGGTTTTGAAAAAACCGTGGATTGGTATTTAAACAATGAAAAATGGTTAAAGAACGTTACGTCAGGAAGTTATCAAGATTATTATAAAAAAATGTACGGGTTATAACCTTTCACTTCACTATGAATACTTCGTGTTTTTTGATTGCCGGGCCGTGTGCGGCGGAAAACGAACGACAGCTCTATGAAACTGCTAATCAGCTATTTGAACAATCAAGTCATTTTCCGTTTCCACTCTCGTTTTTTCGTGTCGGAATCTGGAAACCACGAAGTAATGCTGCCGACTTTAGTGGCGCGGGCGAAGCAGCTTTTCCATGGTTAAAAAAAATCAATAAGGATTTTCATTTTCCAATTTGCGTAGAAGTTGCTACTCCTCAACACGTTGAGCTTTGCCAAAAGAACGGCATTACCAATGTGTGGATAGGTGCGCGTACCTCCGTGAATCCGTTTGCCGTGCAAGAATTAGCCGAAAGCATGTGCGGCGGCAACTTTACCGTTTTGGTGAAGAATCCCATTATTCCAGACTTGAAATTGTGGATTGGAAATTTGGAACGTATTGAGAAAATTGGCGTTCAAAAGCTGTTTGCCATTCATCGCGGCTTCGCGGAAAATACGGAAAATGTGCTCCGCAACCGTCCTATGTGGGAAATTCCCATTGCCCTGCGCGTTGCCCGTCCCGATATTCCAATTCTTTGCGACCCATCCCATATTTCAGGGAACACACAGTATATTAAGCAAATAGCTCAGATTTCGATAGACTATGGCTTCGACGGTTTGATGATAGAAACGCATTATCAACCGCAATCTGCACTCAGCGACGCAAGCCAGCAATTCACACCGGCAGAATTAACACAGCTCCTTTCCGAACTCATCTTTAAAGAACATTCCAACGCCTTGCCCAACGAACTTCTCCGCAAACCGCGCACGCTGATTCGCAACATAGACACGCAAATGGGACAACTCTTGGCGCAACGGATGAAACTCATTGAAGAAATTGCAGAAATTAAGCAAAAAAACAACCTTCCACTCGTGCAACCCGAACAATGGAATCAAGTCGTCAAAACTTACCAAAACGCAGCACTTAAAGATGAACTTTATCAAGAATTTTTACAGAACTTTTTAAATTTATTACACCAATATTCTTTGCAAAAACAGCAAAAAAATCAATAACCATGAACATAACCGAAACTGAAAACGAAATAATTGATGAATTTGAATTATTCGATGATTGGATGGATAAATATAACTATATCATTGAGTTAGGGAAAACATTACCCCTCATTGACCCCCAATATAAAACCGATGGATATTTAATTCCGGGCTGTCAGTCACAAGTGTGGCTGCACGCCAATTATGCCGATGGGAAAATCGTTTACAAAGCCGATAGTGACGCTATTATCACAAAAGGAATTATCAATCTGTTAATCAGAGTGTTATCAAATCGCACGCCTCAGGAAATTTTAGATGCACCGTTGGCATATTTGGACAAAATCGGCATTAAAGAACATCTATCCCCCACCCGCTCCAACGGCTTGGTTTCAATGATTCAACAAATGAAGCTGTACGCTGCGACTTTTCAAACTCAAAATAGCTAATATGATTTCTATCAATAAGTTATCAGTAAATTTTACCGGTGATTATTTATTCAGGGAAGTGTCATTTGTTGTCGGCGACAAAGACCGTATCGGCTTGGTTGGGAAAAACGGTGCCGGCAAGTCCACGTTGCTCAAGATATTGCACAAGGAATTGGAACCGGAAAGCGGCACCATCGTCATTTCTTCCGGTTTTCGCACAGGCTATCTGCCGCAGGAAATTCACGGCAGCTATGAATCTTCCGTTTGGGACGAAACGATGACTGCCTTCGTTGAACAACGACATTTGGAAAAGCAAATTGCCGACATTACGGAACTGCTTTCTATTAGAAAAGATTATGAATCAGATACGTACATTAATCTTGCCCAACAACTTTCCGATTTGACCGACCGTTTTCATCAGTTGGGAGGTGCCACCATGGAGGGAGATGCCGAAAAAGTGTTGCTCGGTTTGGGCTTCAAAAAAAGTGATTTTCCGCGCTTGATGAAGGAATTTAGCAACGGCTGGCAAATGCGCGTTTCGTTAGCCAAAATCCTGCTCCAAAAACCGGAAGTCATTCTGTTAGATGAGCCGACCAACCACTTGGACATCGAATCTATACAATGGTTGGAAGATTATTTGGCAAATTACGACGGTGCGCTGCTTTTGGTTTCGCACGACCGCGCTTTCTTGGACCGCGTCACCAACCGAACGGTTGAGATTACTTTCGGAAATGTCCAAGATTATAAATGCAGCTATTCCAAATATGTAGAACAAAGATTAGAACGTATTGAAAATCAGCAGTCTGCATTTGAAAATCAGCAAAAAGAGATTGCACAAATCGAGAAATTTATTGAGCGGTTTCGCTATAAAGCCACCAAAGCGAAGCAGGTGCAAAGTCGTCTGAAGTTGTTGAATAAAATGGATGTCATTGAGGTGGACAATGTGGATAAGTCGTCTATATCGTTTCGATTTCCGCCGGCACCTCATTCGGGGCGCGTGACCGTGAACACAGAGGGCTTGAGTTTGGGTTATGGCAATTTTAACGTATTGGATAACATTGATTTTCATTTGGAACGCGGCCAAAGAGTTGCTTTTGTCGGAAGAAACGGCGAAGGGAAATCCACCATGGTCAAAGCGATTGTCGGCGAACTGCAACCTCAACGCAGCACACTTCAACTCGGACATCAGGTCGTTATTGGATATTATGCTCAAAATCAGGCACAATTGCTTAATCCCAACAAAACCGTTTTTGAAACCATTGACGATATTGCAGTCGGCGACATTCGCCCAAAAATCAGAACCATCTTGGGAAGTTTTCTTTTTTCCACCGAGGATACGGAGAAAAAAGTCCGCGTATTGTCCGGCGGCGAAAAATCAAGATTGGCATTGGCAAAACTGCTACTTTCGCCTTTTAATCTGCTCATTCTTGATGAGCCCACCAATCACTTGGATATGCAGTCTAAAGATGTTTTAAAAAATGCACTTTTGCAATACAACGGAACGATGATATTGGTTTCTCACGACCGCGATTTTTTGCAAGGTTTGACTGAAAAAGTGGTCGAATTTAAAGATAAAAAAATGCGCACATACCTTGGCGATGTTTACGATTATTTGGAAAAACGAAAAATAGAATCGCTGAACGAATTGCAGATAAATGGTAAAGAAGTTGCTGACAAAGAGGATAAAACTACCAAAAATAAAGAGATTTGGGAAAAGAAAAAAGAGCAAGAGGCGCAGGAACGGAAGAAAAACAATCAGATTAAAAAGATTGAAAATGAGTTGGAAAAGCTTTTTGTAGAGAAAAAAGAAATTGAACGAAAATTGTCACTGCCAGAGGACTTTGCTGCTGAAATTGCTTCCGGCGAATTATACGCCGCATACGAAAAAGTGCAAAAAATGATTGCCGAAAAAGAAAATTTATGGATGTCGTTATTATCTTAAATAGTATAAATGAAAGATTTTTTTGATTTTTCCGGATTTACAACACAGCAGTATGCTTTCCTGATCAGCGGATTGGTCCTTTTTTTTGCATCTCTGGTTTTCTATTTTCGGAAAAGTGATAGATATGCAATTATTTTATTGGTTCTCAGTGGTTTGTCGTTATTCACCTTTGCCGCTTTGTTAGACCCTTACCTCAATTTGTGGGATGAACGTTTTCATGCATTAGTTGCCAAAAACAGCATGGATAACTTTTTATTTCCGACATTATACAAAGAACTTCCGATACAAGAAGCAGACCCATTGATATGGGATTCTGCGCACGTTTGGCTGCACAAACAACCGCTTTTTATTTGGCAGATAATGCTGAGTTTCAAATTGTTCGGCGTCTCAGAATTTACATTAAGACTTCCATCCGTTTTGATGGCAACCGGAATGATTGTGATTGCCTACAGAATTGGGTCTTTATTGATTAACAAGAAATTAGGTTATTATACAGCTGTTTCGCTAACTTTTTCTTGGTTTCTGTTGAATTTGGTTTCCGGCAATGGCGAAGTGGGTCACAATAATGTATGTTTTGTTTTTTATGTCTCTGCATCTGTTTGGGCGTTCATGGAATATATACGCAGTGGCCGGAAGGTGCGCTGGCTTGCAGCGATGGCTGCGCTGGCTGCATGCGCCGTGCTAACCAAATGGCTGACAGGACTTCTCGTTTTCTTTGTCTGGGGCGTGTACCTCTTGGCTACCTATCGTTTGAAGTTGAAAGAATGGAAAATCGGGCACGTGCTGTTGGCATTGGGCATCGTGGTGGCACTCGTCGCGCCATGGCAAATTTATACTTTTATCACTTTTCCGGAAGTTGCCCGCGTTGAGTATCAAAATAATTCCGCCCATCTCTTTCAAGCATTGGAAGGGCACCGTGGAGATGCATTCTTCTATTTTAAAACATTGCCTTATTTGTACTTTGGCGATAAAAATTATTGGGTGATCAGTGATGAAACCATCGAATTGAATGCGCTGCGTATCATTTCTATCATTCTTTTGTTGGCGGGATTGGCTTTATTGTCCTATCGGCTTAAAAAGAATAGCCATCGTATTGTGCTGATTTCCACGCTCTTATTCATTTATATCTTCTTTTCGTTAGCAGCAACAAAGATGCCGGCTTATCCGTTTTGCATTGCCATCATTTGGTTTATGAGCTTGGGAATGCTTTTTTATACCGTAGAACAGCTTATTTTTAAGATAAAAAAACGACCTTTTCAATTTATTTTATGGTTTATTTTTGTCGTTTTATTTGCATTTTATCAAATGAATTTTACCACATTGCAACGCCGTCACACTGACCAATATCAATATCGGGCAACTATGAAACACAATACGGAAGTGTTTAAAAAGATAGCTCCTACCTTGCCACCGAAGACGATTATATTTAATACGCGAGGGACATACGATTATTTTTATCCTGAAGCGATGTTTTACACCGGCGCGCTGAGTTATCGGTCAGTTCCTACGGAAAAACAGGTACAATTACTTAAAAATCAAGGATATAAAATTGCAGTTTTTACCTGTCACGAGGTGCCGGATTATTTGCAGAATGACAATGAAGTAATCAAGATAGCGGAGATTTTGTTATAACCAAGAAATCATCAAACTCCCAATTTGGAAGACCGCAAAACTTATTATCCATGCGATGGTAGTTGTAAACACCACCTTAAAAATCGCCCATTTGCGTGAGAATTCTCTGTGACAAGCTGCAATAGTGGCAATGCAAGGGGCATACAACAAAATAAAAATAAGGAATGAGGCAGCAACTAATGGAGTAAAAACGGGCGTTCCATCGCTGTAAGTCGCACTTTTCAATGCTTCTTGCAAAGCCTTGTCGTCGGTCTCTCCGGTGCCGGATTGGGGTGAGTAAAATAAAACACTCATGGAACTGACGATGGTCTCCTTGGCTGCTAATCCGGTAATTACGCAAACACTCATTCTCCAATCGAAACCAAGCGGACGTAAAACAGGTTCAATAAATTTACCTAACGAACCAATGAAGGAACCTTCTTGTTGGGCAGCCGCCATTTCCAATTGCAAGCGGTCAATGTTGGCTTGTTTTGCGGATTCAGAAATTTGTGTATTCGCTTGACATTTAGCAATTTCAATTTCGTATTGTTCCGTTTTTGCATTCGTCGTCGGAAAATAATTCAATGCCCAAATTACGACTGACGCCACCAAGATGACGGTTCCTATTTTTTTAAGGTATTGCACACTCTTGTTCCACATGTGGAGCAAAGTATTTCGCGCCGTCGGCATTCGGTATGGGGGCAATTCCATCACAAATTGTTCGGATTCTTTTCTAAAAATGGTCTTTTTTAGAACAAGAGAGACACAGATAGCGATAATTACACCAAATAAATAAATGGACAGGAGTACAAGTCCCTGATATTTAGTAACAAAAGTAGAAACCAGAAGAAGATAAACGGGTAATTTTGCGGAGCAGGACATGAAAGGAATCAGGAGCATGGTCAAGATTCTATCTTTTTTATTTTCTAAAGTACGACAAGCCATAATCGCGGGCACACTGCACCCGAAACCGGTCAAGAGGGGAATAAAAGAGCGCCCGTGCAAGCCGACCGAGTGCATGAGCTTGTCTAAGATGAAAGTAGCCCGTGCCATATAGCCCGTATCTTCCATAATGGAAATGAAGAAAAACAGAACAAGAATATTGGGTAAATATACGATTACGCCCCCTACTCCGGCGATTAAACCATTGACAATCAAATCATTAACAATTCCTGACGGAAGCCATTCATGTATTTGCGCTCCCAACCATGCAATTCCCATTTCTATCCATTCTTGGGGATACCTGCCGACAATAAAAGTAGATTGAAACATAATCCATAAAAAGAGAATTAAAATAGGAAATCCCAACCATTTGTTAGTAAGCAAATTATCAATCTTTTCACTTCGATTGCGTTTTACCTCCTTATTAGGTTTATACGTCTCGTATAGTGCCCCACGAATAAAACTAAATTTGGCGTTGGTAATGACAGATTCCGTGTCCTCGTTGTACTCATGGGTAATAATTTGCTTTTGTTTGTTCGTAACTTGCTCAATTTCTGCAAAATTAGGCAGTGTTTCAATAATTTTACCTGTCGTCTTATCCCCTTCAATTAATTTAATCGCCAAGTAGCGCAAATGGTACTGAACGGCAAGTGTGGCATTGTGTGCTAAAGTCGCCTTTATTTTTTCGATCGCATTTTCAATAACTGCTCCGTAGTTAATATGAATGTGTTTGGACGTCACCTCTCTTTCTTCATAAACATCAATTAATTTCTTGATAACATCTTGAATGCCGGTCCCTTTATTGGCTGCCGTGGGGACAAAAGGGAAACCTAACATTTTACCAAGATATTGATAATCAAGCTTATGTCCTTTTGCTTCCAACTCGTCGTACATATTAAGGGCAGCGACCATTTGAACGTTCATATCAATCAGCTGGGTGGTCAGCAAAAGATTTCGTTCCAAATTGGAAGCATCAATAACGTTCAGGACAATATCCGGCTTTTCATTCGTGAGATATTCTCGTACATAAAGTTCTTCGGGAGAGTATTCGGTAATGGAGTAAGTCCCGGGCAAATCGACGAAATGAATGGTATAGTCGTTAAACTTAATGGTGGCGGTTTTGGCACTGACGGTTACTCCGCTATAGTTTCCGGTTCGTTCGGACGCGCCGGTGGCAAAATTAAAAAAGGAAGTTTTGCCAGAGTTCGGATTCCCGACCAAAGCCACCGATATGGTCTTCAATTTTTCATTAATGGTATTTCTTTTTTCCTCCGTCAAGGTGCTAAAAAAGCAGACAGGGTTATCATCTGCTATACTATCAACTATCTCTACTTCAATCTGTTTGGCTTCGCTTCTTCTTAACGAGATATAGCTGTCCAGAATTTTGTACTCTATCGGATCTTGTAGCGGAGCATTTCGGATAACGGTAACGTACTGTCCTTTAACGAAGCCCATTTCCAAAATTCGATGACGAAAACCGCCATAGCCGCTCAGTTTTGTAATTACGCACGTTTCCCCTGCAGGAACATCACTCAAAAACAGTTTTGCATTGCTTTCCATACTTCTTCAATTTTAGCGTGCAAAAATAGGCAGAATCAATTGAAAAAAATCTAACCTTAAATGGGGATATTAAAATAAATGCATCCTAATATATTAGGATGCATTTATGATAGTATCAATTCGATAGATTAATCTTGAAATTTGTCTTGATTATTGTATAGAATGGTAGCCATTTTGTTATATCTGATGATCAGGTAAGATTCATATAACAGATAAACAATCCACAAAATAATGGCAAGAACAATAATAAATGTATGGTTAAGCTTCAAATATAATCCGGTATCACCAAAAATGGTACCCATATTGAAAAAATCACCATTGGCAAAGAAAAGGAGGTAAAAATTCAAGCCTAACATCATTCCGCCGATTAAGAAGGGGAGAAGATTTTTGACGATAATTACCAAAGCCCACCAAACACCGACCGTTTCCATTTGTCCATCTTCTTTATCATCTGCAACGATAGCTTTTTGTTTTAATAAATAATTGGTTTCGCTCCACATTTCCGAGAAAACAGAGCAAGGTTTAATTAAGTTGTAAAATGGAACGAACCAGCCAACAATACCCCACCACGGAGAAGTGCTGTGCTTTTGCCAAGAAGCGATTGCACGCAAGTTTTTCATATTGGAATAGGACCAATAACCAAACATGAGGGTCTTAATAAAGAACAATACTATCAAAATAACAACCCACATATTATGGCTTTGACGAGCTTCATTGACGGGAGCTGATTTTTCGGTATATTCTTTAATAATTGGAGCTGCAACTTCATATATTTGATTGTATTCAACAGTAAGTACAGAATCTAATCTATTTTGATTTTTCTTTATCTCGTTTTGAAGTTGTTCGATTTTGTTTGCGGAACTGGTATCTTTCTTAAAAGCTTCAATTTCCTTCAGGTACTTTTGGTTAAGTCCCTCTATTTCACGCATATCCCCTTTTTTAGCTTGCAAGGAATCTTGGACATTGGCATATCCGGGTTTTATGTCTTGCAATTCTCCATTGACTCTGTCAAATTTGACCATGGACGTTATTACAAATACAACGACAATGGCTAACAGAAGATTCAAACCCATCGTAATTTGCCCCCACAGAGCATGGTTTTTTATTTTTTTCATATTAAAATGTTTTTATATAACACTGATTATTAGTTCTTTACAATAATATTTTTCTACTTCGATACAAAGTGCAAATTTACACTTTTTTTTGATTAATAACCATTCATCATATTTTTTTTTATTGTTATGGCATCAATTAATGAATCGTTATTGAAAAAGCTAATGCATTATTTTATAAATCAATTCTTTATACAATTCTTCCTCGGTGGCTGTATTGTCAACTCCTTTACATCTGATATCAAATTCTCGTAAAACGGCAATCTTTTTAATGAGCGCACTTTGTGAATGATTCAGGGCAATTCTACCTTGACGTGCCAGCTGTTTCTCTGATTTTGCGTATCCGAAAATCCTTTTCATCTCGTCTAAATTTCTATTAGGAGCCAAATGATATGCCAACATGCCATGATAATAATTGAATAAGCTGCTGATAGTGACGATAATAGGATTATTCTTGACATTTTGACAGAAAGCAATCACAATTTTATAAGCGGTTTTAAAATCGTTATTGGAGAGTGCATCTTGTAGTTCAAAAATATTGTATTGTTTGCTGATTCCGATGTTGTTTTCAATAATTTCGGGTGTTATTTCGGAATATTCGGGCAAAAAAATTTGAAATTTTTTAAACTCGTTATCAATGCGTGACAAGTCATTGCCGATATGTTCGGCAATTAAGTCCGCGCAGGTCGGAGAAATTTTAAAATGGTACTCCTTTGCGCACTTTTCCACCCATGCTCCCAATTGATAGCCGGGGACTTTTGCCGATTCAAAATAAACCGTATTTTTTTCAAAAAACTTCACCTCGGAAGGTTTCAACTTCCCATATTTATAGCAAATCACCAACAACGTTGTGGTGGGCGGATTACTTATGTAATTCTTTAAAACATCAAATTTGCTCCAATTTTGCGCCTCCTTAACGACCACCACTTTCCTTTCGGAACCAAACGGAAACTCTTTTGCACTCGCAACGACCTCCTCAATGCTGCTGTCCTTCGCATAAAAAACAGCTTGATTAAAGTCCTTATCCGCTTCATCAATGATATTATCCTCAACAAATCTCGAAATTTTGTCAATATAGAGCGGCTCTTCTCCCGACAAAAAATAGACAGGCGCATATTCTTTGCGAGCTAATTTGGTCATAATGTCTTCGTAAGTCGTTTTCATACAGTATTATATATAAAATCTTGTTAGTTTTTCATCTGAGTCAGACTGTTAATTTGCGCGGAATCGAATTTTCATTTATCGTCTGCAAAAATATTGTTTTTTTTCAAAAAGTCAGGCAGAATTTTCTATAAAATTTAAAAACTTACAAATATTTCATTGCACTCCATGATTGGACTGCATCTATTTTGAAATAATCAACCTCAAGAAATAAATTCCGCTATAAAACAAGTAAAACAATATAGAAAAAAAGTGTACCTTTGCGCCTGAAAATCATCCGGATAGAATCGTTGTAAAGTAGAATATAATTAATTAATAATCAAGTATATAATTATCAAAAATGAAGCAATTAATTGAATGTGTTCCCAATTTTAGTGAGGGCAGAAATCCCGAAATCATCAAACAGATCACCGATGAAGTAGAAAAAGTGGAAGGCGTTAAGTTATTGGATGTGGACCCGGGCTTTTCTACCAACCGCACGGTAGTAACTTTTGTCGGTTCACCGGCAGATGTTGTGGAAGCGGCGTTCCGCGTAATACGCAAAGCGCAGGAGGTCATTGATATGCGTTTTCATCACGGCGATCATCCCCGTTTTGGCGCAACCGATGTTTGTCCGTTGGTCCCGGTTTCCAATATTTCGATGGAAGAGACGGCAGAGTATGCGCGTCAATTGGCAAAACGTGTCGGCGAGGAGTTGCAAATTCCGGTTTATTGTTACGAACATTCGGCATTTACGGAAGAACGCCAAAACTTGGCAAACTGCCGCCGCGGCGAATATGAAGGATTGAAGGAAAAAATCACCTCCGACCATTGGAAACCCGATTTTGGTCCTCATACGTTCAACGAGAGTGTGGCAAAAAGCGGTGCTTCCGCCATCGGCGCCCGCGATTTTTTAATTGCCGTCAATTTTAATCTGAATACTACCTCTACCCGCCGCGCCAACGCCATCGCTTTTGACGTGAGAGAAAAAGGTCGTCCCCAACGGGAAGGCGACCCCATTAGCGGAAAAATCGTGAAAGATGCCGACGGCAACAGCGTCATGATTCCGGGAACATTGAAAGGCACCAAAGCGATCGGCTGGTTCATCAAAGAATACGGCGTGGCACAAGTCTCCATGAACATCACCAATACCCGCCAAACTCCCCTCCACGTAGCTTTTGAAGAAATTGTCAATAAAGCTGCCGCCCGCGGAATCCGCATCACCGGAACCGAAATCGTGGGATTAGTTCCTAAATCGGCACTCATTGATGCAGCTCATTATTTTCTGCAAAAACAACAACGCTCGCTCGGCATTGACGAAAAAGAACTGATGAAAATTGCCGTTAAATCAATGGGATTAGACGACCTCAAACCTTTTCATCCTGAAGAAAAAGTCATTGAATATCTGTTAGAAAAAGATAATTGTGCAGACCGCTTGGTGGATATGACATGCGCGGGCTTTGCCAACGAAACGGCATCCGAAAGTCCGGCTCCGGGCGGTGGTTCCATTTCCGCTTATATGGGGGCACTCGGTGCTGCCCTTGGCACCATGGTCGCCAACCTGTCGTCACACAAACCCGGCTGGGACAGCCGCTGGAAAGAGTTCTCCGATGTTGCCGTGAAAGGACAACAACTCAAAGAAGAACTCATCCGCTTAGTAGATGAAGATACCAATGCTTTCAATCTGATAATGAGCGCTTTCGGTCTACCTAAGGGCAATGATGAAGAAAAAGCTGCCCGCAAACAAGCCATTCAGGAGGCAACAAAATTTGCAACGGAAGTGCCTTTTAAAACCGTGCAACGCTCTTTTGATGTTTTCGAGATTTGCGAAACCATGATTGAAAAAGGAAATCCTAATTCCATTACCGATGCAGCAGTGGGCGTTCTTTGCGCCGAAGCCGCCGTTACCGGCGCATACCTCAACGTTAAAATCAATGCCACCAGCTTGGACGATAAAGCGTTTGCCCAAGACATCGTTGCAAAAGCTCACGATTATGTGCTGAAAGCCAATGCCATCAAACAACGCCTGCTGAGCCACGTTGAATCCGTAATTTAAAATAGTGCTACAATATATAATATAAATAAGACCAAATGATAAAAGACGATTTTACAACCCGCCACAACGGTCCAAACAATGAAGAGACCGCAAAAATGTTAAAGACCATCGGTGTTAAAACCATGGACGAATTGATAGAAAAAACGATTCCGGCTTCGATCCGCCTTCCGAAAGATTTACCACTTCCAGACGGTATGCAAGAAGGTGAGTATCTGAATGTTATCAATGCCCTCATGTCAAAAAACAAAGTTTACAAATCCTATATCGGCATGGGACATTATAACACGTACGTTCCCGCCGTTATTTTGAGAAATATCTTTGAAAATCCGGGCTGGTACACGGCTTACACTCCTTACCAAGCCGAAATTTCGCAAGGCAGAATTGAAGCCTTGTTGAATTATCAAACCATGGTCAGCAGTTTGACGGGCATGCCCATTGCCAACGCTTCTTTGTTGGACGATGCCACTGCCGCCGGCGAGATGATGCTGATGTTCTACCACAGCCGCAGCCGCGATGCCGTAAAAAACAACGTGAAGAAATATTTCGTTTCAGAAGATGTTTTTGAACACGTCGTTGCCGTCATGAAAACCAATGCCGAGCCACACGGTATCGAGTTGGTCATCGGCAAAGCCGACCAAGTGCAGTTAGATGAGACTTTCTTTGGCGCGATGATACAATATCCCAACCAACACGGGGCCATTCACAATTTTGGTGATTTTGTTGCTAACGCCAAGTCACACAATATCTTTGTAGGTGTTGCCACCGACTTGTTGGCACTTACCCTGCTCACACCTCCCGGCGAATGGGGCGCAGATTGCGTGATGGGTTCCACCCAACGTTTCGGCATTCCTATGGGCTTCGGATCACCCGCTGCCGGCTTCTTCGCTTGCAAAGAAGATTTCAAACGCCAAATGCCCGGGCGTATCATCGGTACGACCGTTGATGCCGAAGGAAACAGAGCCGTCCGCATGGCACTGCAAACCCGCGAACAACACATCAAACGCGAAAAAGCGACTTCCAATATCTGCACTGCCAGCGCACTGACCGCCATCATGGCCGGGTTCTATGCCATGTGGCACGGCGCAGAAGGTTTACGCAAAAAAGCATTGAAAATCAACGTATTAACGGGCGTTTTGGCAAAAGAAGCCGCCCAATACGGGTTTACACAACATAATGAATTTTTCTTCGACACCATCTGCCTGGAAACCCCGAAAGGTATTACCACCGAAGACGTTAAGAAAATCGCCCTGAAACATCAAATCAATTTACAATATTGGTGCGAAACCTGCTTTTCGATTTCTTTAGACGAAACCGTTCTTTTGGAAAATGTAAACGAAATTCTGGCTGTCTTGGCTGAAGCTGCCCACAAACCGTTTACTCCATTCGCTTGCCAACATTGTGACAATCCGCCAATGAATATTCCGGCAGAATTAACGAGAAAATCTCCCTTCTTGCAACAAGATATTTTCAATAAATATCATTCTGAAACCGAGATGATGAGATATATGAAGAAGTTGGAAATCAAAGACTTATCATTAAATAGAGCAATGATTCCGCTGGGTTCCTGCACGATGAAACTGAATGCAGCTGCCGAGATGTTACCGTTGAGCTGGGCGAATACGTGTGCCATTCATCCGTTTGTTCCCGCAGACCAAGCTGCCGGTTATTTGGAGATGATTGACGAAATGAGTCAATGGCTATGTACCATCACCGGTTTCAAAGCAATGTCGCTCCAACCGAACTCCGGTGCTGCCGGCGAATATGCCGGTTTGATGGTCATTCGCAATTACCACATTCATCAAGGCAATGCACACCGCAATGTTTGTTTGATTCCCGCATCGGCACACGGCACCAATCCTGCCTCGTCCGCCAAAGCCGGTTATCAGATTATTGTTGTCAAATCTACCGAAGAGGGCGAAATTGACGTTGCCGACCTGAAAGAAAAAGCCGAAGCCAACAAAGAAAACTTGGCTTGTTTGATGATTACTTATCCTTCAACTCACGGTGTTTTTGAAGAAGCAGTTTTGGATATTATCAAAATTATCCACGAAAACGGCGGTTTGGTTTATATGGACGGTGCCAACATGAACGCACAAGTCGGTTTAACCTCACCGGGTCACATGGGGGCAGACGTTTGCCACTTGAATTTCCATAAGACCTTTGCCATGCCTCATGGCGGCGGCGGTCCCGGCGTGGGTGCCATCGGCGTTGCCGACTTCTTGGTGGATTTCTTGCCGACACATGCATTGGTCAAAGTAGGCGGAAAATATGGTAGTCAGGTTGCATCCGCTCCTTACGGAAGTGCTTACTTATTGCCCATTACTTACGGCTATTTGAAAATGCTGGGCGGTAGCGGACTGAAAAAAGTGACCGAATATGCCATCTTAAACGCCAATTATATCAAAACCCGTCTGCAAAACGATTACAAAATCTTATACACCGGCAAACACGGCATGTGCGCTCACGAAATGATTTTGGATTGCAACGAATTTGAAAAGACAAGCGGCATTCTTGTCGGCGACATTGCCAAACGATTGATGGACTACGGTTTCCACGCTCCTACCGTTGCATTCCCCGTACACGGCACATTGATGGTAGAACCTACCGAAAGCGAACCATTGAGCGAAATTGACCGCCTTTGCGACGCATTAATCTCTATCCGTCAAGAAATTAGAGATATTGAAGAGGGCAAAGCCGACCGCGCCAACAATGTCATCAAACGCGCACCGCACTCCATGCAAGTCGTTTGCGCCGACACGTGGGACAGACCATACACCCGCCAACAGGCAGCATTCCCAATGCCGCACGACGATAAATACTGGCCTGCCATTAGCAGAATTGACGACGCTTACGGCGACAGAAATTTAGTGTGCTGTATTGAATAATTATTCCTTCCTATTAAAAAAGTCCCGTAAATTTTACGGGACTTTTTTGAAAATGACGGGGGCTATTATTATAATTTTATAATAAACTATAAATGAAACACTTCACTTTTATCCTTATTTTCATTGCTCTGATTTTGGTGCTTAGCCTTGCCGTTTTCTATTTGTCGAAGCGGACCGCTTTTGTTTTTGATATAAAGCCCACTTGGTTTTATGTGGGTTATGCCGTTCTGTTATTAGCGGCTTATGGGGTGATGGCGGGTGCCATGCATTGGCAGACTTCCGGCTGGTTTGCCCATCTTGTCATTATCAGCAACCAAATAGTGTTAGGAATCTTGCTTTATTTGTTGTTGTGTGGACTTGTCGTCGATTTGGTGCAACTTTTTGCCCATTTCAGCCCCAAAGTTTTCGGTATTGTGGTGGCCTCATTGACCATTCTTGTTTCTGGCTATATGATGTGGAATGCAGCCAGCCCCCGACTGAAGACGGTGAAAATTGCCATTCCGAAGTTGGAAAAACCATATCGCATTGTGCAATTAAGTGACATGCATTTAGGGCAATTTCGCGGAAAGGATTTCCTGCAAAACATTGTCAATGAAATAAATGAGATAGATAACGTAGATGCGGTCATGATAACGGGAGACATGTTTGACAGCTACTACAATTATTCGGAAGAGACGTTAACGCCGTTGAAACAGATCAAAGTTCCGATCTATTTTGTAAACGGGAATCACGACATTTACATTGATGATGTAGGAATCAAGGAGAAATTGCGCAAGATGAGTGTTCATGTTTTAGAAAATGAAGTGGCTAATTGTAAGGGCTTGCAAATCATTGGATTAAACTACATGCGTCCCAACGATACATCGACGGACATGATGCACGTGCCAATGGGGAAAGAGACGATGGCATCGGTTTTGCCCACACTGCCGATTGACAGCACATTGCCCACCATTTTGCTGCATCATAATCCGGTAGGAGCGGAACTCCTTGCCCCTCATGGCATTGATTTGTATTTATCGGGGCACACCCACGCCGGACAACTCTTCCCGCTAACGCTCATCAATGGTTCTATCTTCGAATATAACAAAGGATTACATCAGGTTCAGAATGCCCATATTTACGTATCGGCAGGTTTGGGAACCTTTGGCATTCCGATGCGCTTAGGTACGCACAGCGAGATAACGGTGATTGAGTTGGTGAGGGAGTGAAGGGAAAATCACGAAGTTACTTCTACGAGTCAAGTTTCTGTTATGGAGTGTTTGGTTTATCACCAATAATGTTATGTAACGTTTTTTATTTTTTGTGTTTGAAAT
>Ga0265294_10003914_pt1 | contig 18770 bp, 18 predicted proteins | sample MunlanPumphouse3_FD_192504 | JGI IMG/M metagenome (GOLD analysis project Ga0265294, IMG submission 192504) | Groundwater microbial communities from a municipal landfill in Southern Ontario, Canada - Pumphouse #3 | ecosystem: Environmental > Aquatic > Deep subsurface > Groundwater | place...
TGTAACAACAAACTTTTCTTCTTGTTTTTTTATTTTTAAAATACCTGCTTCTTCATAAGAAAAATCATCACAATGCCATTCAATAACACCATTTTTTATAAGTCTTTGTGGATTTCTATTTTCTGATTTTTTTATATCCTTGTTATATCCTTCGATTTGTTTTCTTTTCTTTTTTAACTCTTCTATACTATCACAACCTAAAATATCAATTTCATCAAATGAAAAAATATTATACTTTTTTATATCATCATATAATTTATTAAATAAAGAATACAAATAATAATTTTCTTTTGTTATAGTAAATGTTTTATAATCAGGTTGTTCTAAAAAATTTCCTGAATATATATAAGACCAATATAAATCAAGGACTCCTTCAAAACTTATTACAAAATTTCCTTCGTTTGTTTGAATAGTAAAATCATACCCATTTTCAGTTTGTTCTTTTTTTATTTCTACCATATTTAGTACCCCCATACTATAATTAATTTCTTTTTTTTATTTTTGTTTTTGATATTGTTTCATTACTAATTATTTCTTTTAATTGACTAGCACTATCTATATATTCTTTTGTCATCTGTTTGAAAAAATCATTTAAATTTATATTAAATGTATGACAATATTTTTCTTTGTATCTTTTTGAAAGAACTTCGTTATTTAATTTATATTTATAATAATATTCAAAAAATGCTTCTGAATTCATATTTCCAATAAAATTTTCACAATTGAAAATGATATCTAAATCAGAAAAATCATCTATCATTTTTTCTAATCCTTCTGAAAATTGTTCTAGTATTTCTCTATTATTTGTTGAAATTTTTTGAATTGTTTTTTTAATAAAGTTATCTGCTTCTAATATGTTTTTATAATTTTTAACTAAAAGATCATGAGCTTCTTTTTGATCTGGATAAACAAACATTAGTGAATACTCCTGATCACTTGGTGGTACAATTCCTTCTATTATTCCGTTGCTTGTTTTAAAATTAAAATTCTCGTAATGATAATTTTGATTTCTAGTTAAAAGAGAAAGTAAATATTGTATTGCCAGTTGCTCACCATACTTATTATTTTCTAAAAATATTTCTATATCAAATATTGATTCAAAATTATATATTGTCATTGCATAATTTATATATTTATCTAGTTCTGAAGGTAAAACTGGCCCTGAAAATAATTGATATTCATATTTTCCATTATTTATATTTGTTACACCACATGAGTTATGATATCCATAAACCATATTTTTATTTATTGGATTATTATTTGAAGGATTATTCCTTAAATAATCAATTAAATTTAATGTTTTTTGATTGTCATTTAAATATGATGGAACATAAACCCCTTTTTCATAAGATTTTGGTTGATACTCTGATATGTTTTTACATATTGCAAGTTTATATTGTGGAGAATTAGGTTCAAAATATTTTTTTGCAATATATGAATTTAATACTTCAGATAAAGTAAACATTATTGTACTTTGTGGTTTTGTTTTAGATAACGGTTTAAATATATACTTTTCGCCATTATCAATATAAAAAGGAAATTTTTTTTTGGAGTTTCCTGCAGCCTTTGTTTCTACAGAAATGTTTCCAGATCTATCTTCATAATCTACTTCTACTATACTGTCTAATATATCTAACTTCATTATTATCCCCCTAATAAATTATTAAATTTACGTCTTAACTTATTATATCAAAAAAACTTGATATTTTTATACCAAGTTTTCATTACAAAATTACTTTTTTATTTTTTTGTTAATTATAAAATAATAATAATTCATTACCAATATAGCTAAAGTAAGAGCCATTAAATTAAATAATACGTGCCCAACAAATATCGCTGCAAACATTATATAACCCAATGTTAAAAACATAAATAAGACATCTATATTAAGTTTTTTAAAATTTTTATAAAGTTTTATAAACAAATTTATAATTATATATCCAAAAAACCCAAGATATAATAAAAATCCATATATTCCTCTATTATATAAAAGATCATATAAATCAAGTTCTATGTAAATAAAATCAAACCTAGGATAATATATTCCTAATCCAAATACTTTTGTAGTTACGTTACTTTCGTTAAAATATGGTTTAATTATATAAAGATTTTCATCTCTATTACTAATAGTAAAATTAATTATATCTACCTGATTTTTTTCGTTGGTATTCGTTTTTAAACTATTTTTTATATGTTCTGATATATATATATTTTTACTAATTAATAAAGTCATTAAAAATATTATTATTAAAGATACCAATTTAAAATAATGATATTTTTTATATTTAAAATAATCAATTGATAAATATATTATACTTACTAATAATGTACTTATTAATCCATAATAACAAGCTTTTGTTCCAATTAATAAATCTAAAAAAGATATCACAATAATATAATATAAATATTTATTCTTTTTATTTTTTATATAAAAAAGTATAAATAAAGGAAGTAAGAACACTAAAGCATGACCCAATCCATTTGTTGATTTGAACCACCCTGTTAATCCTTGATCTGCATTATAATAACTATATTGACTAGTATTTGAAATAATAGATAAAATAAAAATTATAAAAATATAATTAACAATAAATTTTAAAGCTTTAATTATTTTATCTTTTATATCAATAACTTTTTTATTCTTAAAATATATAAATAAAGAAATAGAATAAAAAATACCAATTAAATAAGAAGAAACAAATAATAAAGTTGTAAGAAAATTAATTTCTATGTTTATTAAATTTAAACACATAAATAAAGTTCCCATAATTGTAATTACAGTTATTATTTTTTGCTTTTTCTCTCCTTTTAAAAATATATATATTAATAAAACAATACATATGAATATAAAAACATAAGGGCCTTTCATAAACATATAATTAAATATTTTAATTATAAAAGATATTATTTTTGAATTAGATCTTATAGCAAATACAAAAGGAACACTTGTATATAATACAAATATTACAAATGGTATAAAGAACAATAATTTTTCAACTATATTGATATATTTATTTTTCATTATTAATTACCTTCTTTATTAATTATAACAAATTTTTTTCTATTTTTATAATACAAAATTAAATAGAGTATATAATAAATGAACTTTTAAAAAACACGTATTAGTTTTTTAATTACGTGCTTTCTTTATATTATAATTCTTCTTTATAACTTTTTAATTTATCATCTTTACTTAATCTTTTTAATGCCTTTGTTTTTATTTTATAAACTTGTTTTTCAGTAATATCTAATTCAGCACTAATTTCTTTTGCTTTCATAGAATGCACACCATTTTCATCAAAATACTTTAGCAATACTTGACTTTCAAGTTTTGGTAATTTTCTTAAAGCTTTATAATAATCCTCCAAAAATATATTATTTAATGCTTCATCTTCTACTGACAAATAATTAAAACGATGCCATTTATCTTTGCTTCTGCCAGAATTCATCAATATAAGTAGTTCACTATCATCGCCGAATAACAATTCAATATTATTTTTTATTTCTACTATTTGGTTATCTTTTAAATGTCTTTTATATTTGTTGCCCAGATTAAGTTTTTCTTCTAGTTTTGCAACTTCTCTATTATGTTCAATTATTGGAGTATTTTTTTCTTTTAATATGGCGTTAATTGTTTCCTTTCTTTGTTGTAAAATCATCGTTACATATTCTTTTTCAGTTAATTTAGGTATAGAATCTATTATAGTTCTTAAACTTTCAAGAGCTTCTTCTTTTAAAAATATATCAGCATTTTCATATTCCGTTTCTTCTTCAAATTCCTCCCAGTCATCATATCTTTGTAATTCATCATCCGAAAAAAATAAAACAACTTTTTCACTTCTGCTATATCTTATTGATTTAATCATATGTTCAAGATTATATATTCTTTCATCTTCTTCAAATTCATAAGCAATATCATCACGTTCTTTCTTTTTGCTACTTAAGGAATCAATTTCATAATCTTCTGGGCTTATAAAAGGATCAACCTTATAAACATCTTTGTATTCGTTATAGTAATCATAGAGAAATTTATAACTATTACTTTTTTTTAGTGCTCCCTCTTTTTTTAATTTATATATTTCTTGATTATCAAGTTTTATTTTTTTATTTAATTCTTCTAATATTTCAGCATCAGTAGGTGTAATATCATCATTTTTTACCATTAACTCCTTTTCAACTTTAAAATAGTTTTCAATTAAATTTAATTTATATAAATACCATTCTAAATAATCAATCAATTGATATATTTCTTGAGTATCTTTCGATCCGTTTTTATAATTAACTAACATACTAGATAATTCTCTATCTTCATTAGTTATCAAAGTTTTTATTTTGCTTTCATTTATCATTTGAATTATTCTATTAGTTATAACTTCTAATTTTTCTTGTGTTCCTATTCCAGAATATGAAGGGAATAATCTACGGTTTTCTTCTCTCAAGTTTGCTTGCGTATTATGACAACGAATCTGTTTTTTAAAACGAAACAACATAACTGATATAGTTTCTACATAATTTTCAGAATAATATGTTGTTTTACCGCTTCTAGATTTGGTTTTAGTTGATTCTAAAAACATTTTAATATATTTTATTTTATCTTTTTCTTTTTGAAAAAAATCATTCGGTTTATAAGGTCTTTTTTTTAATTGTTTCCTAGCGTATACTTCTTTTTTTAATTTGTTTTCAATACACCTGCTAGCATAAGTGGTAAACTTTGCTCTATCGCTAGGGATATAGTAATGAGCTGCACTAATTAACGCTTCTCTTGCAACTTGTAATAAATCATCAAAAGGAACTGTATTATCAACTTTATGAAAATATATACCTGCCCAATATTTTGCCACTCCTAAAGTTCCGCAAACAATTTCATTTCTAAGTTCATTACTCGGGAATATTCTATCTTTTGGTATTACTCCTCTTGTACTAACATAAAACTTATGAGAATGCGTTTTATATGTTTGTTTTAATTTAAGATACTTTTTTTGCCATGAATCATTTCTTTTTATATCTGTTTTTCGATTTAATTCTTTAAAAGTTTCAGTTGTAATTTTCTCTCCTTCATATAAAGAAACAATCTCTTCTTGTGAAAGTTTAGGATAAAAATCTAACTGCTCTTGATACAATTGTTTTAAAGTTTTGTTGTCATCCATATAATTTTCCCCCGAATATGGAAATTATTATATCATAAATTATTAATTTTACATATCTTTTTTTAGAATTTAAAAAAGAAAATTCGAGCATAAATTCAAATTTTCTTTTTATAATTTTTTCCCCAAGTTTTATATATTACTATTTCATGTGAATTCAATAGAAAAGTTCACTTTATAATATATCTAACTTATATAATCTTTCTATTGGAGAATCCTGTCTATACGTTTTTATTTCTTCTATGAATTTCCAACCAAATTTTTCATATAAATCATGATGTTTTGTATATAAAAACAACTGATTTAAACCTAGTTCTTTGGCATTTTCTACAACTGTTTTCATCAATTCTTTAAAAATACCTTGTTTTCTGTATTTTTCATCTATGAATACATCTATTAGCCATGGATATATCAGGCCTATGCTCTAAATCATCAGTCATAGAAAATTGATACATACGAACAGGAACATTATCTAATAAGGCTACAAAGATTTGCGGTATTCTGTTTTCAAACATAGAATGTTCAACGAAACAAACTACCTGTTCCATACTACAACCATATCTTTTGCCCCACCAATTATAATTCCACTCACATACCTTATCAAAACTTATACTTTTTTTATCCAACAATTTTATTATTTATACTTTCATGTTTTTACCTCTTATTGTTAACAAATAAAAGTTTACCTTTTATTTAATTTTTGTTACAACATCTGCATTCATTATATTATTACAAAGACTCAGAGGATCAATTACTTTTGATTCATCAAAAAATTCATCAAGAAATGATTCGTTCCATTTTTCAAGAAAATAAACTTTATCTCTCATATTTATTGAATTCCCTAACTCAAAACCAACGGATCTTCCTATATATCCATTAACATTACATATATATATTATATTAGCTTCTCTCATCTTTTTTAAAACTATTTCTTCTAATATTTTTGGATCATGACTTATATCAGTATCAAATAAAACAAATTCATCATTTGGATTAATAATATTAGATTTTTGGGGAGATAATACTTCAAATCCATTAGCAATAAAACAATCTATTGTTTCTTTAATTTGTTCATAGTGTTTTTTAAAAGAACCTAAAATTACGACTTTATATAATTTTGGTAATTCGTTTGACATTTTAATTCACCTCTAATTTTATATATTAATTATATTTATACTATAACAACAGGCTAATAATTTATTGTTTTATTTTTTACTAATTAATTTTTCTTCTATTAAAACTATCTTTTCATAATCTTTTTTCTCTTTTTTATTAATTCTATATCCATCTAAAGATGATTTTTTATATATTTGTAAGTATTGTTTTAAACTAAGCGTTAAGTAAGATATTTCTGCATTTCTCATCATGTTTAATTTTTCAACCGGAATACCTGCAAATTCGTAAAGATTTTCAATACTAGCATAAGAAAACAAAACCCTATTTTTTATAAATGTATGTTCGTGCAGGTCTATCAATATATATTTTTTAGACTCCAAATAAGTTCTAAATTCATTCCATTTTTCCTTTAAAAAGATTTCTGGTATTAAAATATCGATATCCTCAGGATTTAAATTAACATTTAACAATTGCTGTAATCCTAAAGAACCATACAATAACGGGATAATTCTAAATTCATAATTAAGTTCTTCCGCATTAATTAAAAATTTTTGAAGTAATCTCTGTGCTTTAATATTATCACTTCCTTGTGTTTATTATATCAAAAAAATTTAGTAAAAAATACCAAGTTTAATTAATTCACTTTATGGTATTGAATCAAATGGAATTTCAAAATTTATAGTTCTACTTATTTCTATTATATTTCATTGCTTCTGGCGGAAAGTCTTCTTTAATATTTGACCATGCACCATTGCTTTTTTGTTTATATATTTCAGTTGCAAATGTTCTAATAACATTAACAATTTTATTGGCATCTTCACTACAAATACCATACCTTTCAATTTCTTCATCTGTAAAACTAACCGTTTTTAAATGATACTCAAAAAATATATCTGCTAAATCTTTTCCTTCTGCAATTTTTTTAACAACAAAAGGATGATTTCTTAAATCCGAGATTATATTTTGATTATTCATATCAATTTCTTGCTCACTTTGATATTTAATAAAGGTGATTGAAGAATGAACTTTATCTAACATATTAACTACTTTGGCCTCAATATCAATCCTATTTTCATAACTGTTTAATGTATCTGCAAAATCTAATACACTACCAAATGTTGTTGATAAATACTCAATAGCAATATTTGTGACTCTTTCTATTTCTTCTACAGATATACCTTCAAATTTTGTTATATCACCAGTAATAGCTTCAGGTAAATCATGGCAGATAATATAATCGTTAATTCTATCAAAATTTAGACTTGCTGGAAAATGTTTTCTTAAAATTCTTGCCATTATTAATAAATCAAGCACATGATTTTTAACATCTTCAAGTCTTTTTCTATCAATATGCCATAATAGAGGACCAGTTCTTTCTGTATCACCTAATATATCAAAAATCATGAACAATTTTACTTCTTTATTGAAATTGTATTGCATAATAAATTCTCCTAACAGTTGATTATTATATCAAAATTTAATAAATGTGACAATTATAACAAAAAAACTTGATATTTTGGTATCAAGTTCAACCAAATTAATTTATATCTGGTTCTTATTTTTACAAGACTTTTTTTCTGAAAATCATAGCATTATCTGGTGAACTTGTATCACCCAATGCAAATTCTTTTACACTCGGAAATGTATAAAACTCGCTGTTATATTTTTCAAATAATTTCATAGTAACTGATAAATTATATATGGGTGCAACAAAATTCGGATCATTCAAAGGAGCTAAATTGTTTTTTGTTGTTCCAAATAAATACATTACCAACATAGCCCCATCAATATTTAAATGCTCTTCCAAATTTCTAACAAGATCAATATATTTTAACAGTTCTTCTTGAGTACTCGCATATTGACCTATATTTGATAAACTAATATTATCATAATTACCCCACTCATTATATTGATAAATATCAGCTTTAATGAAATCAATGTCTAATATTTCTATTTTTTCTTTTGTTTGAAGATAGGAATTATCATCATTTAAATATAAGTTCATTTTTTGAATTATAGGACAGCAACGCTCTTCATCACCTGAAAACAAATTATTTTTAATACACTCACCACTATATTGATCAAATATCGTACTCCAAAATAAATATAAATTATGATCATATTCATTTAAAAATGGTACTATTTTTTTAAAGTTTTCTTTATTAAACACATTTGGATTTATAGCTCTTTTATAATTAAAAGAACAAAAAAAATCTAAATACTCACTTCTGCTTAAAGCCATTAGTCCAGCTTTTTTAAGATAAAAATACTCTCTTACAAAGGGGTTAATATCAACTATAGTTTGTTTCTTACTACCTAAATAGGTTGCATTAATAGCCTGATCACATGATGAACCAACTGTTAAAAAAGACTTATTAACAAAATCAAAAAACGGCATCCAACCTGCTAAATTTTCCGTTGTAAATGGATATATTTTAAAAAACTTTTGATATTCATCAGTATTTCCCCTACACATATCTAAAGCTATATTTAGTTTATCTTCATTGGACATTACTCATCACCACCTCTTAAATTTATTGTTTTCTATCAAGACGAAGAACTACTTGTTTCTCATCTTTTTGTATTAAGATATCCTCTAAACAAACTAATATAAGTCTTAAATTATTTGCATCTCTATTTATGTGTTCATCATCAAAATTCATTTCTATATCCCAACAAGTAGATAAAACATAATCGATAAATAATGCCTTGCAAATAAGAATTTTATCCTCATTAAAATAATTTGCCATAAGATTAACAACTTCTAATACATTGTCCTTATTCATTTTTTGTTTTTCAATTTCATTTTCTATAAATCTTGCAGTTTCTAATACTTTTTCACCTAAAAAGCCATGTGGATCAATTGCTTTTCTTTCATTACCAGAAGTTAATATATTATTATGATGAAGATCTGCATGTAATAAATATTTTGGTAAATTTTCATTCTCAATTTCTTTATACAAAGAATTTGCAGCAGTTATAAGTTCTTTTAGAGATTTGAATCTTTCTGGTTCTTCATAAGATTGCTTTATTGATCTATCCAATATTTCTCTATAAGATGGTAGTTTTATATCATATGTTAATTTCACATCTAAATTTAATGCAACATCACAAAATGCTTTTATTCTTTCTTCCCTATCTTCAACTTTATGTAATGTCTTACCAGGAATCAATCTTTCCAATATTCTTATTCCATCATCTAGATTATTATAGTAACATTTGCAAGCACTTTTACCATCAAATTGCTCCAACGCCTTTGTTTCTCTATATATCAATTCGTCAAACACTGGAAGTCCTATCTTTAACACTACTTCCCCCAACTCTTCACATTCCGCAAATAAAATTAAGTTAATACTTAAACCCTCATGGACCTGCAAATTTGTTAAGTTAAATTTTGCAATATATTTATCAACAATTTCCGGAACATTAGCCAACCAATTTTCTCCAAGAGATCCAAACATAGATATTATTTTAACTTTATATTCATCCGGTAATTTCAACATTTTTTACCCCCTTAATTAATAAAAACTAGAATATTTATATTCTAGTTTTCTATTCTTTTAGTCATTTTAAGAATATAAGTTTTAGTTTCTTCAGGTACATTATTTATAGTTTCTTCGCTCAAAATATTAACACCAAAACTATTATTTAATTCACTAGTATAATTTCCCTCTAAAACATCAGGACAAACTAGTGAAGCATATAATAAAATATGTTGCATATATTGAAATTTATATTTTTCTAAAATCCCAAGTTTTTGCCAATCAGCAAAAGTTTCTTTTATAGTATTGAATATTGCTTTTAGCCTGTTTATACCATCAATTTTACTACATAAATTATCTGGGTTTTCAATATTGTATTCGTATAAAGTATCAGGAATTACTCTCATTTTTTTAGCTCTTGGAAGAACTTTATAAGCAAAACTTCCATCTTCAAAAAAATTACTACCAGAGAAACGTATATCCTCTAGTAATTCTTTTTTATAAAGTTTACTCCAGCAGACTACAAAAGTATAGAATTCTTTACGCTCAAATAAAGCCTCTAAACAGTTTCCATCATAATCTATTACATCATTAGTTGCCTCTGTTTTATATTGCCAATAAGTACTTGGTAGGAAATTCCAGTTTAAGATATCCGCATTACATTTTTTAGCTTCACTATAAGCTCTTTCATAAGTATTAAGCTCAATGCGATCATCAGCATCAATTAAAGATATGTACTCAACTTCTGGAAGATTTTCATAGATATAATTTAATCCAGTATTTCTTGCTGCTCCAGCCCCTTTATTTACTTCGTGATTAATTATAATAACTCGATCATCTTGCTTAGCATAATCACTTAGTATTTCTGCACAATCATCTGTTGAAGAATCGTTTACACAAATAATTTTAATATCCTTAAAACTTTGATTTAGTAAACTATCCATTCCCTTTCTGATAAATTTCCCTGCGTTGTACACTGGTACAACTACTGCAATTTTAGTTTCCATACCATCATTCCCCCTATTTGAAGTATATTATCACTTTTTGAAAAAAAGTCAATATAGTAAATATTATTTATTTACTTTCAAAACTTTCGTTTTTTTTTTACACCTTTTTCTAAAACTACAACATCAGTTGCAACTTTTTCTGAAAACAATTCATCATGTTCAATAAAAATCATAGTAGGACAATAATTTAAAATCACATCTTCAATTTGAATTCTTGAAAGAACATCAATATAATTTAAAGGTTCATCCCAAATATATAGATCAGCTTGTTCACATAAACTTCTTGCAATAAGAACTTTTTTCTTTTGTCCTTCACTATAATCTTCCATCTTCTTCTCAAATTGAATCTTTGCAAAGTCAAGTTTAATAAGAATGGATTTAAATAAACTCTCATCAATATTACTTTCTCTTACAAAATCAGTTAAATTTCCCCTTAAAAACGAAGTATCTTGTGAGACATATGAAACTTTCATCTCTTTTCCCACAAATACATTTCCATTGTAAGAAATATTTTGACCTAATATTAGTTTTATAATACTTGACTTACCACTACCATTAGCTCCCTTAAGCTGTATTCTATCACCATTTTCAACTATAAAACTAACATCTTCACAAACTTGTTTTTCACCATAAAATATCGATAAATCTGAAATATCAACTAATCTATTACTTCTATAAGTTGATGGATTTAATTTTAAACTTTCTGCCGTTTCAATATTCTTTAAAAGTTTAGATTTATCTACAACTGCTTTATCTCGACGATTTTGTGTATTTTTAGCCCTTTGAGCCATTTTAGCAGCTTTAGCACCAATATATCCTTTATCTACTCTATTATCACTCTGTCCTGTGTCGCGGGATTTTGATGCTTCTATTTGATGAGACCAACCTGTTGCTTGTTTTGATGATTGCTCTAATCTCGAAATATCTTTCTTTAGTTTTTCATTTTTAGCTAATTCAAAATTATCTTGTCTTTCTTTATTTTCCAACCAAGAAGAAAAGTTTCCTTGTTGAATTTCAATATTAGCCTTATTTATTGAAAGTATATGATCAACGCAAGTATCAAGAAATGTTCGATCGTGTGAAACTAAAATAAAACTTTTCTTACTCTTTAAATATTCTGCAACAACAATACGGGATTGGACGTCTAAATGATTTGTAGGTTCATCAATTAGTAGAAATTTATTTTCTCTTAAAAATAGAATCGCTAGTAAAACTTTGGTTTGCTCACCTTTACTTAATGTTTCGAAGGGTCTTTCTAATATATCTTCTGGATCCATTTCTAAAAGTGAAACTTCACGTTCTAATTTCCATTGTTCATATTCTTCAAAAGATGCATTTATTTCATAAGCTATTTCATATACGCTTTTACTTTTATCCTTAACTTCAAAAGGAAAATAATCAAAATGTAAATTTGCCGTAATATTTCCACTATATTCATATTTGCCCATCAAAAGATTTAAAAAAGTGGTTTTACCTCTACCATTACGACCAATAAATCCTAATTTCCAATTAGTATCAATTAAAAAAGAAACATTTTCAAAAATGTTATCATAACTTCCATCATAATGAAAGGATAAATTTGAAACAGTAATTGTAGCCATAAAATCACCTCAAAACTATAAATTTTAATTGAAATCACATATATTATAATACAATTTATGAAAATTTGCCAATTTAATTAAAAGTTTATAGAACAATTATAACGTTTCACCCTTACTTATAACAGTTTTAATGATAAAATAATAATTATTGAATTACCATTTAATAAACTTTAGAAAAAAATTATTTAAATAATTAAAAAAACTTGATAATAAATACCAAGTTCGACTAATTCACTAATTGGCAGGGACAGAGGGAATCGAACCCACAACCACGGTTTTGGAGACCGCTATTATACCGTTTAACTATGTCCCTAATAAACTTTAATAATATTATCATATTTTAGTATATATTTCAATAAAAAAACCTTAAACTAAGTTTAAGGTTAATTACTATCTTCTAATACTACATCTATACTAACTATTTTATTATCTCTATATACTTTTAAATTTATTTCATCCTTAGGATCATTTTTATATAATTCATATCTAAATTCTGCTTTATTTTTTGTTTTAACACCATTAAGTTCTAATATTACATCACCTTTTTTTAATTTATATACATCTGCAGGAGAACCCTTAATAACACTTGCTACTACAACTCCATTTTCAACATCATCATTTATAATTATATCCATTATAAACAATGCATAAGTTTCTGTTACATCTAAAAGTTCTACTCCTAATAAAGGTCTTTTTATTTTTTCTCCTTTTTCAAGTTCTAATACATATCTCATTGCATCTTCTATAGGAATAGCAAATCCCATACCCTCTACATTACTAGATGCTATTTTTAAAGAGTTTATTCCTATAACACTTCCTGATAAATCAATTAAAGGACCTCCACTATTTCCTGGATTTATTGCTGCATCAGTCTGTAATACTCTCATTAACCAATCGTTGCCTTGTGATTGACCTACTGCAACTGAAACTAATCTATCCTTTCCTGACAAAATACCTTTTGTAACAGTTCCACTATAATCACTTCCCATAGGTGCTCCTATTGTAAGAACAGTTGCTCCTAATTCTTTATCTTCACTTGTTCCTATTTCAATAACGCTTAAAATGTCTTCTACATCAACCGAAAGAACGGCTATATCAGCAAAAACATCTTCTCCTAATAAAATAGCATCTACTACGTTTTCATTGGTAAAAACGACCTTTATGTTGTCTGAACTGTTAATTACATGTGAATTAGTAACAATGTATCCTTTTTCATTATCTTTTTTATATACAAATCCTGTACCAGTTCCTATTTTTCTGTTTTGCAAATATGATTCTACTACAACTACTGAATCATATGCCTTTTCTACTGCATCTGTTACGGCTTGTTCTTCTATTTTATATTCATTAACTACTTTTTGAGTTGTTTCATATTCAATTGGTAATGTTCTAATTAACAAATACATTAATCCTATACCTAAAAAAAACGAAAAAGTTAAACTTAAAATATAAATAATTTTTTTATTCATAAATCCTCCTACTTCATTTCTACTACATCTTTCCAATTTTTTGGAAATCCAATTCTATCCATTATTTTTTCTAAACTCACGGTATCTACCTTACCATCTAATATGCTGATTTCATAATCAATTTCATAACACATCAATCTAAATTCCTGATCTGTTAACATATATTTTAATATTAAAATAACAGAAAACAAATCCTTTTTTCCATAAATATATTCATTATCCATCATAGGAATATTTAACATTCTATGATACTTATTATCCAATATATTTCTTTGAGTTTGATGGTCATAAACTATATCTTCATGAGCACATAAATTTCTGTAATTAGATAATACAGATAAATATATTTCTAAATTTTCTTCATCTATATTATAATAGATTGCTATTTCATTTCTGTCTTCAGGCCTTAAAATAGAAAAGAGTTCGCTTATTATTCCAAAAGACAAAACCTTAACTAAAATCCATAAAGGAACATATCCATAATTAGTTACGTAATGAAGAGTTGCACTATGTTGTTTCCCATTTACTCTAATTTGCCTTTTCATCTTATTTATAACATCACTTACTTGTCTATGCTTCTTATAATCACTAGTAAAGTTTTTAGGGTTTAAATATTCTTTTTCTTTTACCCCATACCTTTTTGATAATTGATGACTAAAAATAGATTTTACATTATTTTCAACTATTAATAAGTTCTTAAACATTATATTTCTTAAACATCTATCAAATAGAAATAAAGCATATAATTCTTCAAAAGTTGTCCCTTTTATAAACTTTTTTTCTTTAGGAGAAATATAAAAAATATATCTATAACCATTAATGAAAAAATAGTTTTCTCTTAATAAAACATCTTTAGTTTTTTCAATATTATTGATAATTAATCCTTTATCTTTTAATATTTCTATTTGTTGATCTAAAGTTTTAAATTCTTTTTTCATTGCCATACAATCACCTATTATAAATTATATCATAAATCATTGATTTTAAAGACAAAATAATTTATATTTATAAAGGGTGATAATATGCCATGCACATTTACACATGCCTTATTTTCTGAAGAAATTTATAAAAATATTAAAGACTTTTGTGATTTTGAAGATTTAAAAACTTTTTCACAAGGACCAGATCCCTTTTCATTTTATAATCTAGTTAATATAAAATCAGGGGAAAAATATAGAACTTTAGGATCATATATTCAAAACAATAAAACAAAAGACTTCTTCATAAACTTAATAACCTATATAAAAACAAATAACTTACAAAACAACAAACAAGTTATGTCTTTTTTATACGGTTTTATTTGCCATTATTATTTAGATAAAACTACACATCCATATATAATATACAAATCAGGGAAATTCAATCTAAAAGATAAAAAGACATATAAATACAATAATAAACACCACGAAGTAGAAGTTTATATTGATAATTATTTTATACATAATTATAAATTAAAAAATTATAAAAAATTTAAAATTCATGAATTTTCATTTAATAATAAACCGTTTTCAAAAGAATTACAAGAAACAATAGATAAAACTTTTTATAATACATATAAAATTAAATATATATCTAAAATATATGAAAAAAGTTTAAAACAAATGAAAAACTTCTATAAATATTTTAGATACGATACAACTAAAATAAAAAAAATATTATATTCAATTATAGATTTTATAACTCCTATACAAATACCCAAATTAAAAATAACTTCTTATAATGTAATATTAAACAATAATAGTTATTACTTAAATCTAGATAAAAAAATTTGGAATCATCCTACTAATAAATTTGAAACATATAATTATTCTTTTAATGAATTATATTTAATTTCAAAAAAAGATTGTTTATATGCTATTAAAGAAGTTAATAAAGTATTATATGAAAACAAAAAAATTAAAATTTTAGAAAAAGTTTTTTTAAACTTATCTTATTCAACAAATAAAGATTGCAAATTAAAGTTTAAAAAACAATATTTTGAAAAATAAAAAAGAAGCAAATTGCTTCTTTTTAAAATTACTTTTAACGTTTACTAAATTGTGGTGCCTTACGAGCTTTTTTAAGTCCAGGTTTCTTACGTTCTTTTTTCCTAGAATCACGAGTAACAAATCCATTAGATTTTAAAATCTTTCTAAAAGAAGTTTCACTAGATGGATCAGTACTAGAATCATATTCAAGTAATGCTCTTGCTATTCCTAATCGAATTGCTCCAGTTTGTCCTGAAAATCCTCCACCTTTTACATCAGCATTTACATCAAACTTTTCTCTCATTTTTGTAACATCTAAAGGTTGACATAAATCCATAATTAATGTTTCAAAAGGCATATAATCTTTAACATCTTTATCATTAACTGTTATTTTACCTTTTCCAGATGTAAGTCTTACTCTTGCAACTGAGCTTTTACGACGACCAGTTCCATAATATACTTTTTTTTCTGCCATATTATTTCTCCTCAATAGCTTTGATTTCTATAGGTTTTTGAGCAAGTTGTTTATGATTTTCATTAGCATAAACATTTAATTTTTTTATCATTGCTCTTCCTAATATTCCTTTTGGAAGCATTCCTTTAACTGCTCTTTCAATCATCTCAACAGGATAATTTTCAATCATTTCTTTTGCTGTTCTAACTCTTAATCCTCCAGTAAATCCACTATGATTATAATATAATTTATCTTCAAGTTTATTTCCTGTTAATTTTACTTTAGAAGCATTAATAACGATTACATAATCACCACCATCAACATGAGGTGTAAAAGTAACTTTGTGTTTTCCACGTAATAAGTTTGCTATTTTTGATGCTAATCTTCCTAATGGAATATCTGTAGCATCTATAACTAACCATTTTCGATCAACTTTTTCTTTTTTTTGCATAAAAGTTGTCATTTAATATCTCTCCCTTCGATAAATAATCCGGATAATTATTAATTGGGAATAAAATGTACCAATATAGATTTTACTAAATTACTTAAGCCTTGTCAATAAAAATAAGAAAAAACACAAAAAATGTGTTTTATTTTTTTACTCCTATAATTAGATTTACTTTTTTAGTTTTAGGAATATATATAGCCCTTAAATCTGTACCTTCTATTAATACATCAACTTCATACGTTCCTTCTTTATATCCAGCTAAATCTACAAAAGCCTTTATATCTGTAGCAGTAATTTTATCAATTACATCTTCATAACCCCTAATTATTACCGGTATTAAAGTATCTTCTTTACTAGCCATAGTAACTACTAGGTTATTTGACAAGTTTTTATATTCTATTGGAATATTATTTAACTCTATTGTTTTTTCTTCACCTATTTTTATATTTACAACCGTGCTAGTAACACTTAAATATCTAACTCCATTTGGTCTCCTTATCATAGCTGTAATAGATTTATCTTCAGATATTTTTTCAACATCAACTTCTATTTCAACTTCCATAATTTTTTCAATAGCTTGTTTTTCTCCATATATTGTAACTGTACTAATATCTGAAACCATTTCTTTTATTGATTTACCAAACGCTAATTCTCCAGTTGGAACCAATTTTATTGGAACCGTTTTATTCGGAGATTCGATTGTAATAGATGCAGATAATGTTGATGGCACCATTTCAACATCTATTATAAATCCTTTTTGATCATATGCTATTAATGGAATATCATTTAATAAATTTATTCCCTCTTCATAAGATGTCATGTTGTTAATATCAACTAAAGCTTTCACACTAGAAACTTCTTTTAAAACGTGTTCTGCTCCTTTTATAATAACTTCTTGTTTATCTAATTCAACATTAGAAATACTTAATTTCGGATCTAAATTATCTTTATTTAACACATCTACAGTTAAAGTTCTAACTTCTGATACTTTAGGATAAATTGTAATAGATGCAACAGAAGGATCTAATTTATAATTTATAGTGTCAATTGCTCCTCTATATCTTAATGAAACTCTATGAGTTCCCGGTTTTAATGTTTTTAAGTCAATTGAAACTTCATGAGAAGGCAACTGTTTTGCTAAATATAAATCTGATTTTCTTCCAATTAATGTTATATCAACATATTCCGGAAGTCCTTCTATTACATAAGCTTCTTCATTAAAAATTGCATTTACTTTTTGATTATATATTACATCTGCCGAGCTTTCTAATAATATTAAAGATTTAATATCAACTATAAAAAATAGAACCAATGATAAAATCAAAGAGATTAATATCAATGTACTTTTTTTAGACAATAACTTTTCTAGCCCTAAACCTTTTTTATCTATTTTTTCAAAAATCCAAACAAACACTTTTGTTATTGGTAATATTATTTTTTTATCTAAAAATTTTAAAATTTTACTAACCACAAACTTATTTTTCTTCATTATTATCACCTTCTGATTCTTCTACAATTTCTTCATCTGAGAAAAGTTCTGTTTTTGGTTTTAATTCATCTAATAAGATCTCTTTTACATCTTCATTAGTAAGATTATAATTTAATTCACCATTAATTGAAATTGAAATTCTTCCTGTTTCTTCAGAAACTACAATAGCTATACAATCTGTTTCTTCACTAACTCCTATAGCTGCTCTATGCCTTGTTCCTAACCTTTTTACAACTTTCATATCTATACTTGTTGGAAATACGGCTCCAGCACTTGTTATCTTATCTCCTTGAATTATAACTCCTCCATCATGAAGAGGATTATTAGGGAAAAATATAGCAACTAAAAGATCTGAAGATAATTCAGCATATATTTTTTTCGATTTTCCTATATATTCTCTTAAACTTATATCTCTTTCTATTACAATTAAAGCCCCTATTTTATTTTTCTTTAAATTTTCAACAGCCTGTACTATTTCAAATACTACTTTTTCTCTTTCTCCAACTGTCAAAGTCTTATGTCTTCCTAATAATTGAGTTCTACCTATTTGCTCTAAAGCATTTCTAATTTCAGGTTGAAATATTATTATTAAC
>Ga0265294_10003915_pt1 | contig 18767 bp, 15 predicted proteins | sample MunlanPumphouse3_FD_192504 | JGI IMG/M metagenome (GOLD analysis project Ga0265294, IMG submission 192504) | Groundwater microbial communities from a municipal landfill in Southern Ontario, Canada - Pumphouse #3 | ecosystem: Environmental > Aquatic > Deep subsurface > Groundwater | place...
GGGGTAGCCCTTGATGACGTCGAGCATGTAGCGATAGTCGGCGCCCGTTGCGGGGTCCGCTGCGCGCTTTAAGGAGTACACAAAGTCGTGCGCGTCAAAGTCATCGCCGTTGGACCATTTCAGGCCATCACGCATGGTGAAGGTGTAGGTCAGGCTGTCATCTGAGATGTCAATCTTTTCGGCTGTGTCGGGCACAAGCTCCATGTTCTCGTTGTAGGTCACAAGACCGGAGAACGAGTTAACGGCCAGTACCGCGCCGTCGACCGCGGTGTTCAACGCGGGGTCAATGTACTGCGGCTCACTGGCGATACACAGGTTCAGTGTGGTCTTGTCGCCATAGGTTGCCTTCTCAAAGTACTTATAGGCGTAGGGTGTAACATAGTAGCCCTTAAGGTCTGATTTCGCCATAAAGTTGTCGTTGTAGTGATAGATCGGGACAATCGCGCCCGTCTCCATCAGCATGTCTTCAGCTTTGTGCATCAGGTCCACACGAGCGGCAAGGTCTGTGGTGGACTTGATCTCTTTGATCAGGGCGTCATAGGCCGCCCAGTCGTGCGGATCAACCACATCACCTGGCTCTTCACCGCCCGGCTCTTCACCACCGGGTTCTGATGATACAGGACCTTCGGTTTTCTCAGGATCCGTCGGCGCCGGTGTGGACGGACCACAGGCCGCGACCGTAAAGATCATGACGAATACGAGAAGAATTGTCAGTAATTTTTTCATTCTTTCCTCCTTTTCATCTTTCAATGAAACTTTTCCGGAAAAAGGGGTGCCGTTCCGGTTCGGCGGCTACGATCTTTTTTAGATCGCGCGATATGCTTGTCTTTCTCCTTGTCCCGCAAATAAATTGCGGACACAGTGCCTAGCGATTCCAACAGGCGACAAAATGTTCATCGCCTCTATCCTCAAAGGGGGGTGTCTCCAAAGCACATTGCTCGGTCGCGTAACGGCAACGCGTTCTAAACGCGCATCCGCTCGGAACATGCAACGGGCTCGGAACATCTCCTTCAAGCACAATGCGTTTGCTCTCTCTTGCCGTCTTCGGATCGGGGATCGGGACGGCGGAAAAAAGAGACTCTGTATAGGGGTGAATCGGATTATTATTAATTTCATCCGTCTTGGCCATCTCAACAATTTTGCCAAGATACATGACGGCGATCCGGTCACTCATATAGGTCACGACCAAAATGTCGTGGGCGATAAACAGGTAGCTTAAGTCAAGCTGGTCCTGCAGATCTTTAAACATATTCAATATCTGCGCCTGAATCGACACGTCCAACGCGGACACCGATTCGTCGCAGACGATGAATTTGGGGTTAATGGCAAGTGCTCTTGCGATGCCGATTCTTTGGCGCTGGCCGCCTGAGAATTCGTGGGCGTAACGCGTCGCGTGCTCTTTGTTCAATCCTACAAGGCGCATTAATTCGTACACGCGTTCGCGCTGTTGCGCTTTTGTTTTAAAGATACGGTGGATGGAAAGCGACTCTCCGATGATGTCCTCAACGGTCATGCGCGGGTTCAGGGATGAATAAGGATCCTGGAAGACCATCTGCATATTGCGGCGCAGTGCCCTCACATTCTTTTTGGAGATTTGGCCCCCGTCAAAATACACATCGCCCGCCGTCGGCGGATACAGCCACAAGAGGGTACGCCCTACGGTCGTTTTGCCGCAACCTGATTCACCGACAAGTCCCAATGTCTCTTTGTACTTAATATTGAAGGAGACATCGTCCACTGCCTTCAAGGGCAGTGATTTGAAAAAGCCTGTTTTAATGTCAAAGTACTTACTTAAGTTCTGCACTTCCAAAATGTTGGCCGGATCGGGAATATGGCAATGTACCTTTTCAATTGTGTCGTTCGCCTTTGAAGTCATGCCCGATCACCTCCTTGTTCAGTTTCTGCCATGATCTGATCTCTAACATTCACCCAGCAAGCGGCGGACTGCGTCTCGCTCATCGCAAGCTCTTCAGGGTGTTCTGTGAGGCAAATCTTCATGGCGGCCCGGCAACGCGGCGCAAAGGCACAACCTTCGGGAAGGTTTAAAAGATCGATGGGGTTGCCCGCGATCGGGACAAGCCGCTCGTTTGATTTTTGTGCCTTCGGGATCGAGCGCAGCAAGTTTTTTGTGTACTCATGTTTGGGCGAGTAGAAGATATCGTCGGTGTTGCCGCGCTCACAAACGGAGCCTGCGTACATGACGATGATCTCATCGCACATGTCGGCGATGACGCCCAAGTCGTGCGTGATGATGATGACGGCCATGCCAAGCTGCGCTTGCAGGTCCGCGATTAATTCTAAGATCTGAGCTTGAATCGTTACGTCAAGGGCCGTGGTCGGCTCGTCCGCGATCAGGATATCGGGTTCACAGGCCAAGGCCATGGCGATCATGACGCGCTGGCGCATGCCGCCTGATAATTCGTGAGGATACTGCTTGACGCGGCGCGCGGGGTCGTTGATACCCACCAAACGCAATAGCTCAATCGAGCGCTGGCGAATCGCTTCGCCCTTGCGGTCGGTATGGAGGCGGATGGCCTCGTCGATCTGGTTTCCGATCGTATACACGGGGTTCAGTGAGGTCATGGGATCCTGGAAGATGATGCTGATGCTGTCTCCTCGGTATTCGCGCATCTTCTTATCTGAGATCTTCAAAAGGTCGATTCCCTTGAAGAGCACCTCCCCGCCTGTGACTTCACCCGGGAACGAGAGGATGCGCATGATGGAGTAGGCCGTGACACTTTTGCCGCTGCCTGACTCTCCGACAATGCCCAGTACTTTCCCCTTCTCAAGGTTGAACGAGACGCCGTTTACAGCTTTTACCTCGCCGGCGTCGGTGAAAAACGACGTATGTAAATCCTTCACTTGTAAAATAACTTCTGCCATCACTATTTCCTCAATTTCGGGTCAAACGCGTCACGCAGGCCGTCACCAATTAAGTTGAGCGCCAAGACGATCAACGAGATGATGACCGCCGGATAAAGCAGTTTGAAAGGGTACGCCTGAAGTCCCTGTCGGGCCTCACTGGCTAAGGAGCCAAGACTTGGCATGGGGACCGCGACGCCGAGACCCAAGAAGCTCAAAAAGCTTTCCGTGAAGATCGCCGAAGGGATCTGCAAGGCCGTCGAGATGATGATGACGCTGATGGTGTTGGGCAAAATATGTTTGCGGATCGTCCTGGAGGTGGAAGCGCCCATGGCGTTGGCCGCCAAGACGAATTCATTTTCCTTGATCGACAGGATCTGCCCGCGGATGAGTCTTGCCATGCTGACCCAGTAGAGCAGGCCAAAGACAATGAACATGCTGATCATGCCCGTCCCGATCTTTGACAGGATCGTGCCCTGTATTTGTTTTCCGATGGTCTCCTTTAATACGAAAGAGAGCAAGATGATCATCAGGGTATCGGGCAAGGAGTAGATGATGTCGACAATGCGCATCATGACAAGGTCAACCTTGCCCCCGATAAAGCCTGATATCGACCCGTAGATAAGCCCGATGACAAGCACGATGATGCTGGCAAAGAAACCGACAATGAGCGAGATGCGCGTCCCGATGATGACCCGAATGAAGTAGTCACGCCCCAACTGGTCCGTGCCCATGACATGAGGAAATAATACGCCGCCGTTGTCAATATATTCTTGCTCTTTTTCCGACCACTCGTAGGGCTTCAGGTTCGTGACCGTGCGGTCGCGCTGCCCGTCGACGCGGATCGTCTCGCTGTAGGTATAAGGGATAAAGCTTGGCAGGATGATGATCGCCAAAATAATCAAGACAATCACGACAACGCTTACCATCGCCATTTTGTTTTTTCTGAAGTTCTTGAAGCCATCGCGCCAAAACGTGCTCGGCGGACGCATGACATCAACGCTTTGTTTTTCGTCATCTGTCGCCAGTGTAAATCGGGACAGATCCATCTGCATGCTCAGCGGATTCTTTTTGAATGGTTTTTTCTCATTTATATCAGCCATATCGCCACCCTAATCAAAGGTAATTCTCGGGTCAACCATCTTGTACAGAAGATCGCTGACGAGCGTCATGATCACCATGAGGGAAGCCAAAAAGATGGTGGTCCCCATGATCATGGTGTAGTCGCGGTTCAGGATGCTTTGAACGAACTCCATCCCCAACCCCGGCTGTACGAACACGGTCTCAACGACCATGCTCCCGGTCAGGGTGTAGGCAACCATCGGCCCCAAATAGGTCACGACAGGCATGACGGCGTTTCGAAGCGCGTGCTTCACGACCATCTTCACCGGGCTCACACCCTTGGCGCGCGCCGTACGGATGTAGTCATCCGCCAGGACGTCCAGCATGCTGGATTTCGTCAAACGCGTAATATACGCCGCCGGATAAAGCGACAGCGACAGCACAGGCAGGAAAATAGACGGATTCGTTTCACTGTACACATGGAACCAGCCGAGCACCTGGGCGAATAAGAGCAACAGTAAAGTCGCCATGACAAATCCCGGCACCGATTGGAGTAGGGTCGTAAAAAATATGATGATCCGATCGGTCAATTTATTGCGTTTTAGGGCGGCAATCACCCCGAGCGTAATCCCGATCGCGAAGGAGACGAGGATGGAGTAGCCTCCGATCTTGGCCGACACTTTAAACTTTGTAGAAATCGTCTTTGAGATTTCACGTCCGTTTCGCATTGAAATGCCCAGATCGCCTTTCATCATGCGAGAAAGATAGATGGCAAACTGCTCACCAAGCGGTTTGTCTAGGTTATAGCGCTTCTCTAATGCCTTGATTGTCGCCGGGTCAGAAGCTTTTTCCTTGTCAAAGGGTCCGCCCGGGATCGCATTCATCGCAAAGAACGTGATCGCGATGACGATGAATACCGTCACAATGGCCAGAAGCACACGCTTCACCACGTATCGCCACATATAATTCCGTTTCCTCCTCACATATCGCGGACAGAAGAGTCAATCATAAAAAAATAAGACCTGCATACAGGTTCGTCACCCATCGCAATTCTTGTTCTTCTAGATCCGGCAAAAGTGCCGAATTAATTGAGCTCCCCTTCTCCTTCTGTCCGGGTTTGGCTAATAATTAAAAACGATTCCGTTTCGTAAACGATATATGAACAGACGGCTCTTGTCAATTCTAACTGCGTTTTTATACGACAAAAACTTGTCTATTTTATTCATATATAAGTTAGGATGTTGTATAAGTATAGGCATATGTACAAAAACCGAGAATCACATCGCCCGGTATCACAAATATTCAGATTTGTCCTTTAAGATATTCGTGCAAACATCACGTCCATATTCTGCATAATCTTGCAATTATGCAGAATATGGACGGCGATTTAAGCCGCCGTCTCAAATTGACTGTTGTACATATTGGCGTAAAAACCGGAAAGCGCCATCAGTTCGTCATGACTGCCGCGCTCAATAATACGCCCGTCACGCATGACAAGAATAACGTCCGCGTTTTTAATGGTCGACAGACGGTGCGCGATAATAAACGAGGTCCGCCCTCCCATCAATTGGTCGAGCGCCCTTTGGATAATAAGCTCTGTGCGCGTGTCAATGGAGCTTGTCGCCTCATCCAGGATCAGCATGGGCGCGTTCTCGATCATGGCGCGGGCGATCGTGATCTGTTGTTTTTGTCCGGCGGAAAGATTCGTCTCATCGCTCAGGACGGTATCGTAACCGTGGGGCAGTGTTTCAATAAAGTGGTGGAGCCCCACGGACTCGCAGGCGCGGCGCACTTCTTCGTCCGTGACATCTTTTTTGCTGTAGACAATGTTTTCACGGATGGTCCCTTCAAAGAGCCAGGTGTCCTGGAGGACCATACAGAACTGCTCGCGCACGTTCTCGCGTCTCAATTCGCGGATGTCGATGCCGTCAATCGTGATCGTGCCGTGTTCAATTTCGTAAAAGCGCATGAGGAGGTTGACTATGGTGGTCTTCCCCGCGCCTGTGGGTCCGACAATCGCGATTTTTTGGCCCGGTTTGGCCCAGGCGGAAAAGTCATGGATGACATCGTCTTCCATGCCCTCGTAGCGGAATTTGACATCGCGAAATTCGATTAATCCTTCTACTTGGTCCAGGCGTTCTGTCTTATGGCTTTCGTCCTCGACTTCCTGTTCGTTTAAGAACTCAAACACGCGTTCGCTTGCGGCCGCGGCCGACTGCAGGCGGGTTGCCACCTGCGCGAAGTCCTGTAAGGGATGTGAGAACAAACGGATGTACATCATGAAGGCGACGATGACGCTGAAGGGAATCTCTCCTTTTAATACGAGTACACCTCCGGTGACGGCCACGGCGACAAAGCCGAGGTTCCCGATCAGGAACATCATGGGCATCATCATGGCGGACAGGGCCTGTGATTTAAAAGCGCTGAGCCTCAGCCGTTCATTAATCGAGTCAAAGGCGACGCGTGCCTGCCGCTCGCCGCTGTAGGCGCGGACGATGTTGTGCCCGGCATAGATCTCTTCGACATGGCCGTTCATGTCTCCTAAGTCGCGCTGTTGGGCGACAAAATATTTCCGTGACGCCCGGATAATGAGGGTCATGAGGAAGAATCCGATCAATGTGACACCCACCGCGGCCAAGGCCATCCAAAGATTGGTGATAAGCATCATGACCAGGGAGCCGAAGAACAAGGTGACGGAGGCTCCGATGGAGGCAATGCCTTGGTTTAGGGCTTGGCTCACGCCGTCCACGTCGTTGGTGACGCGGCTCAGGATGTCGCCGTAGGATACTTTGTGAAAGTAGCCGATGGGGACGCGGTTGATCTTCTCCCCGACTTCTCTTCGCATGCGCTTGGAGATGGTCTGGGAGACGGTGGTCATCTGGAAGTTTTGAAAGTAGTTCAAAAGGGCGTTCAAGCCGTAGATGACGATGAGCCCGACGATGAGTGAGTGGAGGGCTCCTTGGTCGATCTTTGTGTTCATGCCTTCTTCGATGACGTCAACGACGCGCGAGAGGCGACGGGGGCCCAGAAGTGAGAGTACCGCCGCTACGGCGGAGCTTACAAAGGCTAAGATGACCGGGACCCATTCGCTTCGGCTGTATGCTAAAAGCTGTTTCCAGGTTCTTTTGAAGTCTTTTGGTTTTTCAGGCGGACGTCCGATGCCCCCTCGGCCTCCTCCCATGCGGGAGGGTCGGTTCATATCGCGGTTGTCCCCTACTTTATATTCGTTCTTACTCATGAGACCAACTCCTCCATCGATAGCTGCGACAGCGCGATTTCCTGATACACGCGGCAGTGTTCCATCAGCTCAGCATGGGTGCCCATCCCGACGACGCGTCCCTCGTCCAAAACAAGAATCTGGTCGGCGTCTCGGATGGTCCCGATGCGTTGGGCCACGATGAGGCTTGTCGCGCCTTTCATTTTTTCTTTTAAGGCGTGACGGAGCGCCCGGTCGGTGTTGTAGTCCAAGGCGGAGAATGCGTCGTCAAAAAGATAGATGGGTGCTTTTCGGTGGATGGCCCGGGCGATGGAGATGCGCTGTTTTTGGCCGCCTGAGAAGTTGGTACCTCCGCGGGCGACCGGGGCCTCATAGCCTTCGGGCAATGTGTCGACATAGCTTTTGATCTGGCCGACGGCCGCGGCTTCATCTAAGGAGGCCAAAGAACCCACGATGCCTTCGGTGTCCCCGTAGTCGATGTTGTCGGCGATGGTGCCGGAGAAAAGAAAGGCGGTTTGGGGCACGTAGCCGAATTTTTGGCGCAGTGCCTTTTGGTGGTAGTCTTTGACGTTCATCCCGTCGATTAATACTTCGCCTTCCGTGGCGTCGTAAAAGCGGGGGATGAGGTTTAGGAGGGTGCTTTTACCACTTCCGGTGGCCCCGATGAAGGCGATGGTTTCGCCGGCTTTGACTTTAAAGCTGATATCGCGCAGGATGTCGTCGGCGCCGTCGGGGTAGCGGAAGGAGACGTTTTTAAATTCGATGGCATAGTCTCCCGACACATCCGATGTATCAAAGGATCCGTCTTGGACGGTCGGTTCTGTTTCCACGACCTCGCGGATGCGGTTGGCGGATACGGCGACTCGGGGTGCCATGGCGAAGAGCATGGAGAGTCGCATGAAGCTCATGACGATCTGCATGGCGTAGTTCATGAAGATGACCATACTGGAGAAAAGTGCGATTTTTTCGCCGGCTCCGGCCCGGTCAATGAGGATGGCGCCGATCCAGTAGATGGCGATGCTGAGTCCGTTCATGACAAGGCCCATGCCGGGGCCCTGGATCATCATGATGCGGTGGGCGGTGAGGTTGGTGTGGGTGAGCTCTTCGTTGGCGTCTTCGAATTTGCTTTCTTGGTAGCCTTCGGCGTTGTAGGCTTTGACGACTCGGATGCCCAAGAGGTGTTCGCGGGTGATCCGGTTGATGTTGTCGGTCAGGCTTTGCAGGCGTTTGAATCGCGGCATAGCGAATTTGAAGATGATCGTGATGAAGATTAACAGGACGACGACGGCGACCGTCATGGCGACGGACCATTCGAAGGCGCCCTGCGCCGTGATCTTCGTGATGGCCCACACGGCGGTGATGGGTGCCGGGATCATGATGCGGATGACCATGGCCAGGTAGAATTGGACCTGGGTGACGTCGTTCGTGGAGCGCGTGATGAGGCTTGCCGTGGAGAAACGGTTGATCTCTTCCATGGAGAAGGAGGAGACGCGGTCAAATTGCAGGATGCGTAGCCTTGTGGCAAAGCAGGCACCGACTCTCGCGGATAAGACTACGACCACGATCATGACAAGGAAGTTGCCTAACGCCGCCAAGAGCATCCCCTGCCCTGTGGTCAGAATGGAGTTTAAGGTGGCGCCTTCGGTCATGACAAGCTCGGTCACTTGTTTCATGTATTCAGGAATCTTCAGTTCAAAGTAGACGCGCAATATGGTAAAAAAGATCGCGATAAAGGTGAGGACCCAATCGCGCCTGCGCATGTATTTTAATATTTTAATCATGACCTATAGGTTCGACCAGTTTAGACTTTTTGTCAAATGTTTATGTGACAGTAATGCCATTAGTCTTTTAACAGGTACTCTGTGTTTTTGCCTTGCCCTCTGACGTCCAATATTTCTTTATCGACCATATCCCGGACGATCCTGCCGGCCATGCTCTGGGATATTCCGAGTTGTTTTTCAACTTCTTTGCGTTTGATGCGGCCTTCTTGCCGGAGTAATTCGACGATCGCTTTCTCGGAGCGATTCAATTGGGTATCTATGCCGGGTTCATTGCGGTTCGGGAGTGTGATCTTGAAGGCATTGTCAGACGTTTCAATGCGTGGTTTCACCTTTTCTTTTTTATAGCTGTCAAATATTTTGGGCACGCCTGTTCCGTATGCTTCGATGAGCATGAGGCGATAGAAGAGGGATGCAAGTCGATTATTGTTGGCAATCGAAATTCCAAGCATGATGTCGGGTAAATTCAACCCCTCGGCCAGACCGCCACGGTATTTTCAACACTGCCAAGAGCCATATGTCTTCATTGGAGGAACCGCCTGTTCCATCCTATTTGACTGTCTTGGCGATACGTTCCGATCGACGCGCGACTTGGATATCGTTCTCATTATCGAGCTTTTGGATTTAACATTTAGTGAAAGTCTGCAACGACTACTTAAAGACGGTGCCTATGAACGTCGTGAGAAAATTGAGGACAAGCGCAATTTTATAGGTTCAGCAAACCAGCTGAATATTTCGCTATTCTGGCACCACCTGTCCGGCGAATCCGGCCACTCGTCCGGTGCACGCGGCCACACTTTCGGTCAGCGCGGACACTTATTCGGTGGGCGGCCATCTTGTATTCTCCGTGTGTCTTTTCTTAAATGAATTTTGTAGCACCGCTACAAAATTTATTTGAGGAAATGCAAATAGATCCTCCCCCATTGGTTGAGCTCGATATCAAAAATACTAGCCTCGCGGATATGATCTATTTATTGCAAAATCTCTACTACACGTAGAAACATAAAAAGGACCCGCGCGCTGCGCGGGTCCCAACGACTCTAAGATCGATTCAATCTTATTTTAAAAGCGTAATCTTCCCGATGAGCGGCAGCTGTTTGGCTTTGCCGCTTGCCGCGTTGACAATGCCGATGACGGAGAAGGCTAAAAGTCCAAGCCAGATCACCAAGGAAATGATCGTTGTCAAGAATAGTAGTTTCCATGAGATCGCAAAGAAGATCGCACCGAGTACGTAATTCAACACTATGCCGATGACATCCACGATGAGGAGCACGAGCCCCTGGTTTGTGTGGAATCGGGCAAAGGGTGATTCTTTGGCCGCAAAGAGCGGTACTAAGACCAGGATGCCAATATAGGCTAAGACGGCCATCACCTTATTATTTTGAATGTCTTGCGGGTGGTATTGTCCGGTTGAGTCGGGCGTGTTCATGAACGCGGGCACTTGTCCGTGCGGCGGAGGCGGCGGTGCCTGCTGGTATTGCTGGTACTGCGGCTGCTCCGGGGGCGGAGGGGGTGCCTGTTGGGCCGGTTGTTCAGCCTGTTGTGCGACGGGCGCGCCACAGGACGGACAAAAAGCCGCATTCTCGTCTATTTTGTGTCCACAATTACTACAATGAGCCATGTTCGTATCCTCCTTCAAGGTCATCTGACGTGCCGGGCTTAGGGCGCACCGCCGTCAAGAATTGAATGTTGGTTTATTATACATAAATGAGTGAACTATTTACAGTGATATTCGTGACGTATGGCACTTTTACGAATATTCCTTCAGGCGGAGAGTGACTCCGCCTGATGAAATAATCGCAATAACTCTCCCGCGGACAATCCGGATTTCCCCTCCCCCTGTGCTTCGAATACGATTTCGCCTTCTTCCATCATGATGAGGCGGTTGCCCACCTTGATCGCGTCGGGCAGGCTGTGGGTCACCATGAGGGTGGTAAGCCCGTAGTCTTCGACGATGGTTTCGGTTAAGGTTAAGACAGCGGTGGCGGTCTTGGGATCTAAAGCGGCGGTGTGTTCGTCAAGTAGCAATAAGCGCGGGCGTTCCAGGGCGGCCATGAGGAGTGTCAAAGCCTGTCGCTGTCCTCCGGACAGGACGCCTATTTTGCTGCCCATGCGGTCTTCCAGGCCTAAGCCTAATCGCGCGACTTCGTCACGTAAGACAAGTTTCTCATCGCGTCTCACGCCCCAGGCCAAGGTTCTTCTTTTCCCGCGGCGCGCGGCCAGGGCGAGGTTTTCCTCAATGGTCATGCCGGCGGCGGTTCCCAATAGCGGATCCTGGAAAACGCGGGCGATCCAGCGCGCGCGGCGGTGTTCGGCCATCTCCGTGATATCTTCTCCATCCAAAAGAACATTTCCCGCGTCAGGCACATAGAGGCCTGAGACAATGTTCAAAAGCGTCGATTTACCGGAGCCGTTCCCCCCGATGACGGTTAAAAACTGTCCGTCATCGACGGACAGGTCAAGTTGTTTTAAGGCGTGGCATTCGTTCACCGTACCTTTATTCCACGCTTTCGCAACGCCCTTCAGTTGTAGCATTGTTTTTCCTCCTTCCCGACCATTTGGTTTTGACATGAGGCAGCCAGAGTGCTAAGGCCACCGTGATGGCTGTAAAGAGTTTTAAGTCGGATGCGGGCATCCCCGCCTCCAAAACCATCGCGATAATGATGCGGTAGACGACCGAGCCTAATACCATAGAAAACAAGGATAAAAGCAGTCCGCCTTTTCTTGCGAAGATGACTTCTCCCACGATGAGGGAGGCCAAGGCGATGACAATAGAGCCTGTGCCCATCTGGACGTCGGCAAAGCCCATGTATTGGCCCAAGAGTCCTCCTGAAAGACCGACAAGGCCGTTGGCTAACACGTACCCCATGAGGGTCATGAGGCGTGTGCTGATGCCTTGCGCGCGCGCCATTTGGGCGTTAAACCCTGTGGCTCTTAATGCGGATCCGATTTCGGTGCCTAAGAACCAATAAAGGAGGCCGACGACGAGTAATACGACAAGCCCCCCTACCATAATGACGGCGGCATTTTTGGGCATTTTGTCTGTGAGACCCGAAAAGACCGTCGACCGTCTGAGCAAGGACACGTTTGAACTCCCGCCCATGACGCGGATGTTGATCGAGTAGAGCGCGATCATGGAGAGGATGCCGGCTAATAGCGAGGGTATTTTCATCGCGATGTGTAAGAAGGCCGTGCCAAGACCGGCTGTCATGCCGGCCACGAATGCTAATAAAGTGGCCCATACGGGGTGTATGCCCGCTTGGATGGCCACCGCGGCTGTGACGGCGCCAAAGACGATGGATCCCTCCACCGTCAGGTCGGCGATGTCAAGGACGCGATAGGTCATAAAGACCCCTAAGGTCGTGATGGACCAGATAAGCCCTAGGGCCGCGGCTCCCAGTAGGATGGAACTCATGCGTTATGCCTCCGGATAGATCACGCTATCCACGTAGTTTTCGGGGACGACAAATCCGATTTCTTCGGCCACTTGCCCGTTGATGGTGACAAGGTCGCTTGCGCTCGCGTACTGGATGGGCATGGTGGCGGTGGATTCGCCGGCTAAGACTTTTATGGCCATGAGTCCTGTTTGGTAGCCCAAATCGTAGTAGCTGATGCCCATGGTGGCAAGGCCTCCGTCGTAGACCATGGTGTCGGCCCCGCAGACGGTAGGTGTTTTCGATTCTAATGTCACACTATACACCTGGGCCATGGCGGCGGCCAATGTATTATCGGTGGGGATGTAGAGCGCGTCGCATTTTGTCACGATGGATTGGACGGCTTGGGTGACGTCGTTAGTGTTTGTGACGGTGATTTCTTGACAGGTAAGTCCCAACGCTTCGATGGCTTCTTTGGCCATGCGGATCTGTAACACGGAGTTGTCTTCGCCTGAGTTGTAGATGAGCCCGATCACTTCAACGGTGGGAACTAACTCTTGGATGAGTGCCACCTGTGCGGCGACGGGGTTCATGTCGCTTGTGCCTGTGACGTTGCCTCCGGGGACTTCGTCTGAATCGACCAGTCCCGCGACGGTGTAGCTTGTGATCGCGGTCCCCAGAATGGGGATGTCTTTTGTTTTTCCGGCAACCGCCTGAGCGGAGTCGGTGGCAATCGCGAGGATCATGTCAACTTTTTTGGAGACGAATCGGTCGGCGATGGTGGACAGGTTGTTCATGTCGCCTTGGGCGTTATGGAAGTCGAGTTCGACTTTGTCGAGCATTTGGTTGTCTTCTAAGGCTTTGCAAAAGCCTTCGTAGCTCTGGTCGAGGGCGACGTGTTCGGCGATCTGTACGATTCCGATGACAGGTTTGTCGTTCTTACTGCAGGCTACTCCTACGAGGACGAGGGATAAAATGAGGATGGCAAGGATAACTTTTCTCATTTTCTTTTTCTCCTTTTTCTCCGGAGAATAAAAAACGTCCTCCGGCAATTATGTTGCCAGAGGACGATTAAAATCGTGTTACCACCTCTGTTCGCCTCTCCCTCACGGTACAAGGCCTTACGGAGTATCTGTCAACACTCGCTCTCTGTGACGGGAGAACCCGGCGCCGTTCTACTCAGCCTTTCGACTTTTCTTCGGGCGGCTCGGAAGATGAAATTTCACAAGATCACTGCCATGCCCCTCGCACCATCCGGGAACTCTCTTATTGGCTTCTAATGACTGCTACTTTGTCTTCGTCATTGCTGTTATTTGCAAGTTTATATCTTTTCGAAATAATTGCAAGATTCTTTTTTGACGGTATACCGCGCATCTTACATGCTTTCTATGGTCACCTTGCCCAGTTTTGATGACTGTCTACCCACATCATGGAATCTGCTGAGGTCATCTCGGACAACAACTATTTACGTCTTTTGGAACACTTACGCTAGAATGGAGTGAAACGTAATTTTCGATAAGGAGCCTTTATGAAACCGGATAAACCTGCCATTGAAATGACCATTCCTGAGCTTGCCCGCTATATCGACCAGTCAGTGTTGAAGCCTGAGTTCACAGATCAAGACATCCAAACATATATAGAAGAGGGCATTGAGTTCGGATGCAAGACCGTCTGCATCAATCCTTCGGCCCTTCTGCTTGCCGCAGAACTGACACGCGGCACCGACACCGAGATCTGTGTCGTCTCCGACTTCCCCTTCGGGCTGGGCACCGAAAAAGAACGCCTCTACCAGGTCGAGCAGCTCTGCCGATATGAAGGCGTCACCGAACTCGATATTGTGGCCAACTACGGCAAAATACGAAGCGGAATGTACGAGGATGTCAAGCGCGATATCGCAGGCATTGCAAACGCATGTCATGCCCATGGCGTTCAATTGAAGACCATCATGGAGACCGACGCTTTGACATTGGATGAAATCTTAAGAACCGTTGATGTACTTATTGAAGCCGGATCTGACTTTGTCAAAACATCGACCGGCTTTTACACCGGCGGGCCGACGAAGGGCGCCGACATCGAGCTCATAGCCAAGATAATCGAGCGAGTGGACGGGCGCTGCAAGGTAAAAGGCAGCGGCAATATTCGCACGCGCGAACATTTTCTTACCCTAATTGACATGGGTGTCGACCGTATGGGCATCGGCTACCGCTCAACACCTGTTGTTTTGGGGTTACCGCTGTAATTCATCCCTGATAGGAAGGATCTGTTGCTAATAGTGCCGCCCCGATAATGCCGGCGTCGTTACCGAGCTTTGCAGGCATGACTTCGCGCTTCACAAACGGCGCCATCCAGTCGAGTGCCCGCTCCACCTCTTCGTTAATGCGCCGGTAAAAAGCCTCACCTCTTTTGCTGATGCCGCCGCCTATGGCGACAATGTCAGGCTGAAAGATATTGATATAGTTCGCAAGCCCTGCCGCCAAATGGTACACATAACGATCGATGACCCAGACGGCCACCGGGTCGCCCGCATCGGAGGCGTCAAAGATATCGCGGATGGTGTATGGGTCACCCCCCTCAGCTTTGAGTACCGAAGGTTCACCTGCATTCAGCCGCTTATCTACCTCACGGCGCAGTGCCCCCGAGGACACATAGGCCTCAAGGCATCCCTTCCTGCCGCAGGTACAGCGATCGCCGTCTAAAACAATTGTGTTATGACCCGGTTCAAAACTAAAACCAAGACCGCCTGTGAACAGTTCACCGCGGTAGATAAAACCGCCTCCGAGCCCTGTTCCCAATGTCAAAAATAAACCGTTGTCATACCCTTTTAAAACACCAAAACGAGATTCTGCCAAAGTCGCACAGTCCGCGTCATTACCCAAATGGATCTTATAATCGGAAAGAAGGGGCAACAGATGTTTTTTCAGATCCACGTCAATCCAGCCCAGATTATTCGCATGCACCACCACACGTGTTTTGGGATGAACGATGCTTGGCACCCCGATCCCGATGTCCGGTGAGATTTTACGATCTTCACCCACTGTCGCAACCAGTTCCTGCACCAGCTTTGCGATATCTGAGGCGATACCGAAAACGCCCGCATCCACCCGCGTGCCCACGCTTTTACGGTGGTGCAACGCGCCGTTTTCATCGACGAGCGCAGCGGCTATATTGGTGCCTCCAAGATCCACACCCAGACGTAGTAAACTCATGCTTGCTCCCCTCTTACAATCTGACCGAGCGCTCGCGGTTGTAAAGTGACAACAGGGCAATCAGGATGATGCCCATGATCAGGTTGCGGATCGAATCGGATACCTGCAAAACGGCCAGGCCGTTCGATAAGACAATCATGAGCAGGGCCCCGACCATCGTCCCCTGGAAGGATCCTTTTCCGCCGACTAAAAGCGTGCCGCCGACCACCACCGCCACAATGGTTGTAATCGTCATATCGCGGAACGTACCGCAGTCAACGTTGCCTGTGTTTCCCGCCCCGATGAGGCCGGCAAGACCATTGAGTATCCCCGCGATCGTATAGGTAATAATCTTCAAACGTCGCGTGCGGATCCCTGTGAGGAATGCCGCCCTGGGGTTATTTCCCGTGAGGTACAGTTGGCGCGCGTAACGCGTGCGACCTAACAAAAGAAATACAAACACAAAGACGAGTGCGCCGACAATCAAGATCGACGGCAGGACGCTGAAAAACCGCGTTGTGATCAGCTGCTTATACCAGTTGGGCACTGAGGTATGCGTCGGCGTCCCGTTCGTAAACACATACTGCAACTTGTCCACGACATTGGCGATGTAAAGCGTCACCACCATGGGCGGCAAGCCGGCGGCGGCCACCCCTAAACCGTTTAAAAAACCGATGAACGCACCGACCGCGACCGCTGTCACAAAAGCGGCAAGCATCCCTATGCCGCTTGACAGTCCGCTGTGCAAGATGCTTACAGTCAGGATGGCCGTGATCGACATGACGTCGCCTGTGGACATGTCGATGCCGCCCGTCAGGATGACTAGTGTCTGCCCCGCTGAGGCCAGACAGAGCATGGAGGTCAGAGCCAGAATGCTGCCCGCCGTGTTGACATTTAAAGAGCGCGGGTTAATAAGCGTTGTCAAAACGAATAAAAACACAGTGATGAGGAGCGCGACGGCGATCTGGCGCGTCCTGAAAAAATGACGTATACGTTCCATCAGTCGTTCCCCCTCTTTTCAAGCATGGCGCTCACTTCGGCCAAACGGTGTTTATCCTGACGGCGGACAAAGAAGATCGCAGCGACCAGGCCGACCAAGATGATGAAGTCCGTAAACAAGTTGTGCCAGTACGTCGTGTAGACGCCCGGGAGCATCTTAAATACCTGTACAACGCTGTCTTTTACGAAGATCTGAAAGCTGATACCGAAAAGCGCGCTGAATACGGTCCCAAAGCCTCCGGCCATGGGAACGCCTCCGATGATACAGGCGCTGATGCTCTGCAGGCCGTATATCTCACCTGTGATGGGATTGCCCGTCGCATAAGCGGCGGTGTAACAAAGCCCGGCCACACCGGTGAAAAGCCCCGCGATGGCATAGGTTAACACTTTCGTGCGGATCGTATTGATTCCCGAAGCGTAGGCGTTTCGCTCATTAGCGCCGATGGCAAACAGGTGATTTACCAAGGTCGTGCGTTTTAAGAGCATCCAGACAAGGAGCGCGACAGCTAAAATCACGACACTGGTCGGCAAAAAACCAAACAGCAGTCGATCGTAAGCCCGGTTAATGGCGGGGTCGACATGACCGCCGGGTTTGGGCTGGATGGCCAGGTTGATGCCGCGAATGACAAAAATCATGGCAAAACTCTCAAGGAGCGCCGGAATACGCAAATACGAAATAATCAACCCGTTAAGACTTGCCAAAAGCATCGTGAGAACAAGCGCCAAAAGCCAGCCGAGCCAGACCGGGACACCCAGCATCGTGGGCAGATTGACCGCAAGGACGTTGGCAAAGGACAACTGCGCCCCGATCGAGATGTCGATATAGCCCATGAACATTAAGAACGCCTGCGCCATTGTCACCAAAATAATAGGTGTGTAGTTCTTGAACAGGCTTGCCAGGTTATTGATGTTAAAAAAAGCGGCCGGACCTCTCAGGATGATGTAGGCGACAAGGCTAATCATCATGAGAAGAAAACCGCTGTACGCCGGAGATAAACGCAATTTTGTCAGTCGCTTCATGAGTTTTCTCCTTTCGGGCACGTCGACGCGCGGACATCAAGCATGGCCGCGACAAGTTTTTCCTCGGTTCGGTCGTCACCTGACAGGACACGAGACGACGTCCCTTCATAGAATATGTAGATACGGTCCGCAATCTCCAGCAATTCCTCGTTATCGCTTGAGGCGTAGACAACGCACATGCCTTCTCGAGCAGCGTCACGGAGGATGCGGTGGATTTCACGGCGCGAATGAATATCGACGCCCTTGGTCGGATCGTCTAATAATAAAAGCGCGGGTTTCATTGAAAGCCAACGCCCGATAATCAATTTTTGTTGATTGCCGCCGGAAAGTGAATTCGCCAGATGCTTTGTGGAACCGGCGACGATGTCATGTTCATCAATGACGCGTTTGGCGTATTGCGCAATCGTCTTGGGCGACAAATGAGAAAACCAGCGACCTTGTGTGGCTTCGGCGGCAAAGATATTCTCGCCCACGCTTCGCAAAGGAAAGATGGACTCACGGTTCCGATCACCTGAGATAAAACCGATCCCCCGATTCACTGCCTCAACAGGCATTCGGAAACGGACCGCTTCACCCTGGTAGAACATCTCTCCTTCGTCTATTGGCAGGTCACCGAGCAAACTGCGGATAAATTCCGACTGACCCTGGCCGTTCAAGCCTCCGATGCCGACGATCTCACCTTGGAACGCACGAAAGTTCACACCTTTCAAGGTCGGGACAACGGTGATTCGGCGCGTCTCGATGACAGGTACCTTATCGGCATGGATCTGAATTTGGTCTTCTTCATCCTGACAGACAGCCTCAGGGCGCCTGCCCGTCATATGGAAAATAATGTCATCCAAGTTGAGGTTCTCCACCGCGTCAGCTGCGACGGTCTCGCCACCTTTTAAGATCGTGCAGCGGTCACAGACGCGAAACACCTCTCCCATGCGGTGAGTGACAATGACAATGGCCTTTCCCTGTGCTTTCAGGCGCTTTAACTCTTCAAAGACCAGATCGACCTCATGAGAGTGCAACGAAGCGGTGACTTCGTCGAGCACCAGAATATCCGGGTCGCGCGCGATGGCCTTGGCGATCTCCACCATGCTCTGCTCGGAAGGCGCAAGGTCGGATACGAGCACGGAAGGATCATACGTGATGCCAAGCCTTGAAAGAATCGGTCCGATTCGTTCGGTCGCTTCTTTTTTGTCAACCAATAATCCTTTTTTCGGTTCAATGCCAAGGAGAATGTTGTCCATGACCGACAAGGTCGGTATCAACGAGAGGTCCT
>Ga0265294_10003916_pt1 | contig 18766 bp, 20 predicted proteins | sample MunlanPumphouse3_FD_192504 | JGI IMG/M metagenome (GOLD analysis project Ga0265294, IMG submission 192504) | Groundwater microbial communities from a municipal landfill in Southern Ontario, Canada - Pumphouse #3 | ecosystem: Environmental > Aquatic > Deep subsurface > Groundwater | place...
TCTTTTAATAAAAAATCTTTTTGCATCGATAAGGTATTTAATTGGTCAATATTATTCTCTTCAATCGCTTTTTTATACTCAACTAAAGTTCCTAAATATTTGTCATTGATAGGTTCAGTAATGGTTCCATTTTTTGATTTTAAGTACAAAGCAACGTTATAAAGTCTAATATTGGTATCTTTTAAAGTTGCCAATGCCGCAACATCGTTGTTGTCATTTAAAAATTGGGTAAATGCAATATTTGACTCGGTTTTATTTTTGGCATTAATATAGTTTTTAAAACTGTATCCCGCAAGAAGTATAACAAGCAAGGAAACAAGAGCCATTAAATATTTTTTATTTTTTTTATAAAATCGTTCAACTTTCACAAAACTTTCTAAAAACTTCTCTTCAGTGTCTAACTCTTTTTTTACAAAATCAACATTATCTTTTAAACTCATATACAAACCTCATATTAAATTAAACATAATAGTACTAAATTTTTTATAAAATCTTACTTTTATGAAAATTTGCATATAATACTGCCTTATTTAAGAAATAAAGGTTTATAAAATGAGAAGTTTTTTAGTGTCATTTGCATTGCTATTTATCCTCAATACAAATGCTTTAAGTGCGAGTGGAAATGAGTTTGAAACAAAGTCTAATGTTGCACAAGGTAATCCCGATGAAGATGCCCAAACACGATTTGATTCGTTGTCCAAATTGACAAAAGTTATTGGGACCGTTGAAAAATATTATGTGGATGATTTAAAACTGGAAGAAATAGTTGATAAAACGCTAAAAGGTTTGATGCAAGAACTCGATGCACACTCAACGTATATGGATAAAAAATATTTTAAAGAGATGCAAATTCAAACCGATGGAGAGTTCGGTGGTTTGGGAATAACTGTAGGTATTCGAGATGCCGCTTTAACGGTTATTTCTCCTATTGAAGGAACACCCGCAGATAAAGCAGGGGTTAAATCAGGCGATATTATTTTAAAAATCGATGATAAATCGACCTTAAATACAACGTTGGATGAAGCCGTTGGCTTAATGCGAGGAAAACCAAAAACAACGATTACGTTAACATTGGTGAGAAAAGGTGAAAATAAACCGCTTGTGATTTCAATTGTACGAGATATTATTAAAATTCAATCGGTCTATTCTAAAAAAATTGGTGATGATATTTTATATTTACGAATTACGAGTTTTGATAAAAAAGTCAATGAAGATTTGAAAAAAGCCATTCAAAGCCACAAAACCTTTAAAGGGATGATTTTGGATTTACGAAATAATCCAGGGGGTCTTCTTACACAAGCCATTGACGTAACGGATTTTTTTGTCAGTGATGGGGTGATTGTTTCTCAAAAAGGCCGAGATGTTGCCAGTGAAGAGAAATTTATGGCTAAATCCATCACCACTTTAACAAAAGCACCGTTAGTGGTTCTTGTGAATGGTGGAAGTGCCAGTGCCAGTGAAATTGTAGCTGGGTCATTGCAAGATCACAAACGAGCCATTGTCGTGGGTGAAAAAACATTTGGTAAAGGTTCAGTTCAAGTGGTACTTCCTATCAATCAAGATAAAACCGAAGGGATTAAATTAACCATTGCAAAATATTATTTACCCAGCGGAAGAACCATTCAAGCCACAGGAATTGAGCCAGATATTATTGCGTATGCGGGTGAATCTGTAATGGAACCGGATATGGATTTTAAAATTAAAGAAGCGGATTTGAAAAAGCATTTAGAGGGTGAATTAGAAAAAGTGCAAACAGAACCTGCTAAAGCAAAAGTTGAAGTAAAACCCAATGAAGAGAAAAAATCAGATATTTTTACACCCGAAGAGATTCTAAAAGACAATCAGTTAAAAAGCGGTGTTGATATTGTGAAAAGTTTAATAATTTTAAATAAATAATGAAGGAAGTTAAATGAAAATTAGTGATATTGTAGCACTTGATCTTTGGCCTCAATCCAAGAAAACTACATCACAAAAAGGTATTTTAGAGTTAGAAACGTTAGGGTACAATCTTTTTTATATTGGTAAAAATGCCGATCTTTATACGTGTCCAGGTGATGAAGCTAAAGTGTTGCTTGTGCGAAGTGATCGTTGTTCGGTATTTGACATTCCTTTAAATTTAGAAATTGAAGGAAAAGGTATTTTGCAAACCGCTATTTCTAACAATGGTGCAAAGTTTGCAAAAGAAGCTGGAATTAGAACCGCTATTTTGTCGGAAAGTATTGATTCCTCTTTAAACATCGCACCACGATGTCAGTTGATGGAATTGTGCAAACCTTTAGAAGCGAATATTGATGGCGATGTGGTTCAATTTGAATTAATTTTTAGAAACTATTTAACCGGTTCTTTGTTTGATGCTTGTCAAAATGGAAGCGACCCGTATGGTTTAAATTTACCTGCTCATTTACCCCAATGGCATAAGTTTGAAACTCCTATTTTTACACCAACAACCAAAGGGATTAAAGATGAGCCTTTAAATTCTGCAAAAGTCAAAGAGTTGTTCCCCGAGATTATCTCCAGTTTAGAAAAACTGTTTAAAGATTTTACTCAATTTGCCGAAAATAATGGCATTGTAGTCGTGGATACCAAGCTTGAAATATTTGTTGATTCACAAGGACAATGGGTTTTAGGCGATGAAGTATTAACCCCAGAGAGTTCACGATTTATTTCAAAAGAAGATTTTAATGCGGGAAATTATATCTCTATGGACAAACAAATTCTAAGAGATTTTGGTAAAGCAAACGACTGGAAAGAGAAATCAAAAACGCTAAAAGCGGGAGAGAAATTGGATGTGGATGTTCCACAAACGATTAAAGACAGCATCTTAAACGGATACAAAACCATTCTTAACAGACTCACAAAGTAGTTGAATGGTAAACCACTAAAGGTGGTTTTTGATATAATCGCAAAATATAAAGGAAAGGTAATAAATGAAAGCAATAGTAAATGTGGCATTAAAACGAGGTGTTTTAGACGATCAAGGGAAAGCAACACACCATGCTTTAGATACGTTAGGTTTTAAAGAGATAATTAAAGATGTTCGAGTTGGTAAACAAATTGTTATTGAATTAACATCCAATAATCAAGAAGATGCACGTGCTGAAGTGAAAAAAATGTGTGAAAAACTTCTTGCTAATACCGTTATTGAAGATTTCGATATCGAAATTGTAGGCTAGAGCTATGAATGTAACAGTATTACAATTTCCAGGAACAAATTGCGAATATGATACAAAATATGCGTTTGAAAAACTTGGAGCGACCGTTACAATTGTTTGGCACAAAGATTACGAACTTCCTAGCAATACCGATTTAGTAGTAATTCCTGGTGGGTTTTCATACGGGGATTATTTACGAAGTGGTGCCATTGCTCGATTTGCAAATATTATGAATGCCGTTCAAACGTTTGCAGCGCAAGGCGGAAAAGTATTGGGTATTTGTAATGGATTCCAAATTTTACTCGAAGCCGGATTACTTCCAGGGGCTATGAAAAGAAATAATACTTTGCATTTTATTTCAAAATACCACCATTTAAAAGTAATCAATACCGACAATACGTTTTTACAACTTTTAAACAAAGACGATGTTTTAAATGTGCCTGTAGCACATCATGATGGAAATTATTATATTGATGATGCCGGATTAAAAGAGCTTGAAAACAATGGACAAATCTTATTACAATATTGCGATGCACAAGGCAATGCTAAAAGCCTTAATGGTTCAGTAGAACACATTGCTGGAATTTGCAATAAAGACAAAAATGTTTTTGGACTAATGCCTCATCCTGAACGTGCAATTGAAACATTGCTGGGTTGTGATGATGGTGTTAAAATGCTTCAAGGATTTTTTAAATAAAGACAGCTTTTGCTGTCTTTACATTCTACCTAAGTAGGCGATACATGAAATTTTTACTGATATTTTTACTCATTCTGGGCAGTGTTTTTGCACAAGAAACAATCACCAATCAAGAACAACCCATCTTTCAAGAGACCATACAAGAAACAACCGAAGAGTTAAGTGTGGATGATGCCTTGGTTGAAGAAGCGATGAATAAACCCTTGCCTATTGAAAAAACAATAGAACCCACAGAAACATTTGATGAAGACAATAACGAACATGTATTTCAAGAAATACCGTTTAACAACAGTATGAAACAATCCAATAGTATTTATGCTAAATTTACAAGTTATCCCACGAGTGTTTATACTTCGCAACGTTTTGCCATTGAAATTGAAGCGATAATAACAACAAGTGAATTTACTAAAATTGAAACACGATTCTTAAATTCCAAAGACATTTCCATTTTAAATCCACAAAATGATTGGGAAAAGTCCATGAATAACGCGCATAAAAATATGTATTTTTTTAAAGTCAATTCACAAGCTTTTCAACTGCCAACATTTCAAATAGTGCTTTACAATAAAAACAGTGTTGTGGATGTTATTTATTTAAAACCCAATCCCATTAACTACACCAATATTGCCATTAAAGATAACCAGTTTTCTAATATCATTGCCAATGAGGTTAACGTTCTGTCCAGTAAAACAAAACAATACAGCAATACTGAGTTATTGACCGTGTTAGAAATCGAAGCAACCCACGGAAATTTGGAAGATTTTAGACTCAAAGAGTTTGGCGAACAACTTTTGATGTCTTTAGAAGAGAATTATCCCAAACAAAAATTGATTTATAATACGATTGTGCCTATTTATACAAAAGAGATAAAATTTAATTATTACAATACTCAAACCAAACAATTTAAAAAAATAACGATACCCATAAAACTGGAGCAAGAGTTAGTCAGTACTCAAACGGATTTAAATCCAAATGACAGCAATATTGAAGTCTATAAAAAAGTTGCATTGGGCATTTTAACGATATTTTTTTTACTGCTTTTTTTGCTGAAACGAAAAAACAGTTATATTGTTATTGCACTTATTTTATCGATAGTATTTTTCTTTTTTACAAAACCCAATAATGTCATTACCATAGGTCAAGCCACAAAAATATATATTTTGCCCACCAACAATTCCACCGTTTTTTATATTGCACCACAACAACAATCCGTTGAAATATTGGATAAAAAGGGAGAGTTTATTAAAGTGCTTTTTGAATTGAATGTGGAAAACGGTAAAACAGTTGGTTGGATAAAGGAAGAAGACATTGTCAAAAATTAGAGGAATTTTAACATTTATACAGTTTGTTATAACGGTATCCATAACGATTATTTTGATGTATATTTTTAATCAACATCATCACAAAATTAGAAAAGTGTGGACGGCCTTACAAGTTAAATTGCTGGGTATAAAGCTTGAAATCAAAGGTGAACTCGATACCACGTGTGATATGGTGATGATGAATCATCAAGCACTGTTGGATATTGTTGTTATGGAGCATATTCACCCACGAAATTTGGCATGGGTAGGAAAAAAAGAGATAACCGACCTCTTTTTCTTTGGGCATATTATGAAAGCGCCTAAAATGATTTCCATTAACAGAGAAGATAAAACAGGCATTGTAACCTTACTTCGAGAAGGAAAAGAGAGACTGGACGAAGGTCGTCCCATTGCCATGTTTCCAGAAGGAACACGAAGTGATGGCAAACGAATTAGCCATTTTAAATCGGGGGCTCGAATTTTAGCGGATAAATACAATTTAAAAGTACAACCCGTCGTGATGTTACATACGCGTGAAGTATTAGATTCTAAAACACTACGAGCCACACCGGGTGTGGTTAAAGTTATTTTTTTAGAACCCATGGTTGCTTCTAAAGAGAGTGATTGGTTTGTGCAAATTGAAAATCAGATGAAAGAAGTTTTTTATAAGGAATTAAACGCATGATATTGCATTGGCAAACCATTCTTGCTGTTGGTTTGGGTGGGTTTTTGGGTGCGATTAGTCGAGTCTATATCAACCATTTTATTACCAAAGCATATCCCAGTGAATTTCCTTATGGCATACTTATTATTAATATTTTAGGAAGTTTTGCCATAGGCATTATGTTTGCTCTGTTTTTGCATTATAATTTTTCTCAAAATACAAAAGCTTTTATAACTTCAGGTTTTTTAGGAGCATTAACAACCTATTCAACGTTTGCCATTGAGAGTTTTTTCCTTCTACAAAGTTCCCTAATTTTAGGGATTTCAAACATGTTTTTTAATCTTTTTGGAAGTGTCGCAGCCGCAGCAATTGGCTATAAATTACTGACATTTATATTACGGTAAGCCTTTTTTTACTTTAAGCAATAAGAAGATATAATCAGCAAAAATAATCGACACAGGAGTCTAACATGAGTATGCCAGGTGGAATGGAATGGGTATTAATTGCATTGGTTGTTCTTTTACTTTTTGGAGGTAAAAAAATACCTGAATTAGCAAAAGGTTTAGGAAGTGGTATTAGAAACTTCAAAAAAGCGGTTAAAGAAGACGATGATGATGTTGCTTTAAAATCTGAAGAAAAAAGTGAAGATAAAAAAGTGGAAGATAAAAAAGTTGAAACAAAACCAGCTGAGACGACAGCAGACACTAAACACGTATAAGAGACCCTAATTGCAAACACAAATAAAGAATTACATAGAAGATGTTTTAAAGACAAGCATTGTCCTTGAAAAACCAAAAGATATTGCATTTGGTCATTTTGCAACGCCGGTTGCTTTTTCTTTGGCAAAAGAGTTAAAAAAGTCTCCGATGGTAATTGCCCAAGAGTTAGCCAATAAGTTTGAAAATAATGAACTGTTTGAAAGTGTGAATGTCCTTAATGGATTTATCAACTTCAAACTATCAGATATATTTTTAGAAAATTTGGTGAATGAGGCATTACAACAAGGCGATAACTTTGCCAAAGGCAGTCCTAAAAATGAAAAAATCCTTTTGGAGTATGTGAGTGCAAATCCTACGGGACCTTTACATATAGGACATGCCAGAGGAGCTATTTTTGGCGATACCTTATACAAAGTTGGAAAACATTTAGGATACGATATTACGAGTGAATATTATATCAACGATGCGGGTGCTCAAATGGATTTATTGGGCGTTTCTTTGTATTTAGCGGGTCGAGAATCGGTTTTAAAAAAAGAGGTTGAATACCCTGAAAAATATTACCGAGGCGAATACCTTTACGACATTGCAGCCTTAATTGCCGAAAAATTTGGAAAAGATGTTTTTGAAGATATCACAAAAATGGATGAATTGGCTTTATTTGCCAAAGATGAAGTGTTGTGTTTGATTAAAAATGATTTGCTCAAATTAGGCATTGAATTTGAAAATTTTGTCAGTGAAAAATCGTTGTATAACAATTGGGAAAGTACGCGTACTGTTTTAGAAAACAATGGTTATTTGTACAGCAAAGATGAAAAAGTTTGGATTAAATCCACCGATTTTGGTGATGATTCAGACAGAGTCGTTGTGCGAGAAAATGGAATACCTACCTATTTAGCAGGCGATATTATCTATCATAAAAATAAATTTGATAGAAATTTTGACACGTACATAAATATTTGGGGGGCTGATCACCATGGATATATTCCACGAGTTAAAGCAGCGGTACACTTTTTAGGCTTTGATGCTCAAAAATTAGAGGTGCTGCTTTCTCAAATGGTATCACTGCTCAAAGGTGGTGAGCCTTACAAAATGAGTAAACGAGCCGGAAATGTGATATTACTTTCCGATATTGCCGATGAAATTGGTTCCGATGCGTTGCGATTTGTCTTTTTAACCAAAAAAAGTGATACGCATTTAGAGTTTGATTTAGAGACATTGAAAAATCAAGATTCATCTAACCCAATTTTTTACATTAATTATGCCCATGCGCGAATTAACCAACTCTTTAAAAAAGCCAATGTGGGATTTGAAGAGGTCAGTTCTTTAGAGACTTCTTCATTGAGCAATGAGAGTAAGAATTTGATGTATGAAGCACTTTTATTGCCATCTGTTTTGAGTGAAGCCTTTATCAAACGAGATATGCAAAAGATTACGGATTATTTGTATTCGTTGGCATCAAGTGTGCATAAATTTTACAACGAACATAAAATTGTGGGAAGCCCAAATGAAAAAGAGTATTTGAAAGTTTTGGCAATGGTAAGTTTAAGTATTAAAATAGGATTAAAGCTTTTAGGAATAAAAGCGAAGGATGTCATGTAATGAAATGGTTTTTACTCATACTAGCAACAGTAGTTATCATTGCAATTGCAAATGGGTATCGAGGTGGTGCCAGTGATGCCGCTTCAAACTACAATACGCTACTTAGAGGTTCTGGAATTTCTAAATAAAGAAAGAAGTGAAAAGTGAGTGGTGAGTAGAAATTACCACTCACCACTCACGATTTTTTACTCACTTATCTTGTCGTTTAGGCAATTCTTGCAAAAACTCTTCAAGACTGTATTTTTCTCGATATTTTTCACTCATTAAGTGAACAAAAATATCTCCCAAGTCAATGACTGTCCAGTTATCGTCTTCATCAACTCGGATAAACTCCTCTTGTTGCGGTTTCAAACCCTCTTTTAAAAATGTTAACAATGATGCTCCATGTTTTGCATTTAATGTCGTAGCAACCACCACATAATCCACCATATAGTCATTACTTTTTAAATCAAAAATCTCAATATTTTCTGCTTTTTTATCATCTAAAATTTGAACAATGTTCTCTACTCTTGTTTCCAAAGTTTTCTTACCTTTTTTCTAAAATTTGTTTTAAATCACATTTTATTTTTTCTGGAATATGTGATAAGTAACCATTTTCTCGTATATCTGTAGAACTTACATCAATATTAATGGGCAGTTTTATAAACTCTACTGCCGTAGAGGAACTTTCTTTAATATTGCGTGAGGCTACAACAAATTGAACCAACTCTTTTAACTCTTCAAACGACTGCCAAAGCGGTAGTTTTTGTAAATTATCTTCACCAATGATTAAGTATATCGTACTGCATTGGGTTTGTTGTTGCAAAAACTTTACTGTTTCTATGGTATAAACAGCTCTCTTTTGTACAATTTCATAATCACAAATTTCAACTTTTTTTTCAGACTTAAACAGTTTTTGAAGCAACTTAAATCGCATGGTCTCATCTAAAAAAAAACTTTTTTTAAAAGGATTCAAATAGGTGGGAACAATAAAGAGTCTATCCATATCTAAGCTTTTTAAAGCTTCGCGTACAATAGCTTCATGACCAGTGTGGGGTGGGTCAAAACTGCCCCCAAAAATAGCTATTTTCAACTAAAACAACCTCATGATATTTACTTAAATTATATTATAGCAACTTTTAGATAAAATAACGAAAAATTTAATAATCTAATAAAGGAAAAATATGGCTGTAAAAGTTGCAATTAACGGTTTTGGACGAATTGGTAGATGCGTTGCTCGAATTATATCTAAAAGAGATGATGTTGAATTGGTTGCCATAAATGATACTTCAAGTATAGATATGCTTGAGTACTTAACAAAATACGATACGGTTCATGGTACATTTGATGATGAAGTCAAAGTTGAAAATGGGTTTGTAACCATTGGAAAAATAAAAGCAAAACTTTACAATACACGAGATGCAAAAGAGTTAACCTTTACTAAAGATTGTGGAGCTGAAATTGTGTTAGAGTGTACGGGTGCGTATTTAACGAAAGAAAAAGCACAAGTTTATTTAGACAATGGAGCTTCTAAAGTTATTATGTCTGCACCTGCAAAAGACGATACTCCTACGTTTGTTATTGGGGTAAATGAACATGAATACAAAGGCGAAACAATTATTTCTAATGCATCATGTACGACCAACTGTTTAGGGCCAGTAGCAAAAATTATTGACGATGCTTTTGGCATTGAAAAAGGACTTATGACTACAATTCACTCATACACCAACGACCAAAATATTTTAGATGTTAAACACCAATCGGATAAAAGACGTGCACGTGCAGGGGCTTTAAATATGATTCCAACGACGACGGGTGCAGCAAAAGCAATGCGATTGATTATGCCACAACTTGATGGAAAACTACACGGACAAAGTGTTCGAGTTCCAACCGCAAATGTTTCGATGGTAGATTTAAATGTGATTGTAAAAAAAGATACCACAAAAGAGGCGTTAAATGCTCTTTTTGAAGCCAAGTCTAAAGAACTCGCTGGCATTGTTGCCGTTGATAACGATATGAAAGTCTCTTCAGATATAATTGGAGATACCAATTCAACAATCATTGCCACGGATTTAACGCAAGTGGTTGCGGGAAATATGGTTAAAGTCATGACGTGGTACGATAATGAGTGGGGTTACTCTTCACGATTGATTGATATGGCAGTTTATGTATCAAAAAAATAAGGAAATCAATGAAACTTCAAGAAATTAAAAATATAAATATTACGGGTAAAAAAGTATTTATTCGATGTGATTTCAACGTTCCAATGGATGAGTACAGTAATATTACGGATGACAGAAGAATTAGAAGTGCCTTAAATACCATTCGATATTGTATTGACCACGATTGTGCGATTATATTAGCCTCACACTTTGGACGACCCAGTGATAAGTATGAAGAAGAGTTTTCACTTAAACCCATAGCAAAACGATTGCATACACTTTTAAAGCAAGATATTTTGATGGCAAAAAATGTGGTGGAAGAGGATACCTTAGCATTGGCAAAAAATCTTAAAAGTGGTGAAATTTTACTCTTAGAAAACTTGCGATTTAGCAAAGGTGAAACCAAAAATGATGAAACATTTTCGGCTAAATTGGCCTCAATGGCAGATATTTATATCAACGATGCCTTTGGAGTTTCTCACCGAGCACACGCTTCTGTGGAAGGCATTACCAAATATTTTGACAAAGATTCCAAAGCTGCAGGGTTTTTACTGGCAAAAGAGATTCAATTTTTTCACCAAATTATTGAAGACCCCAAAAGACCATTTGTAGCAATTATTGGAGGAAGTAAAGTTTCAGGAAAACTGGAAGTGCTGAATAACTTAGTGTCAAAAGTGGATAAAATTCTTATTGGTGGAGGAATGGCATTTACCTTCTTAAAAGCCTTGGGATACAATGTAGGAAAATCTATTGTTGAAGATGATTTAATCCCAGAAGCCATTAAAATTATGGACAAAGCAAAATCTTTAGGAGTGAAGTTTTACCTTCCTGTAGATGTTGTTGCCGCTGAAGCTTTTGATAAAGAAGCGTTTGCAAAACCAACTACCATTCAAGAAATACCCAAAAATTGGATGGGCTTAGATATTGGACCGGCAACGACTCTTTTATTTGCTCAAGCCCTAGAAGATGCCCATACGATTTTATGGAACGGACCTATGGGTGTGTACGAAATGGATAAATTTGCCAAAGGAAGTACCAAAATTTCTCACGCAGTAGCTGCTTCATATGCCACAACTGTTGTGGGCGGAGGAGATACGGCTGATTTAGTACGAATCACAGGCGATGAAGATGACATGACGTTTATTAGCACAGGTGGTGGAGCTTCTTTAGAATTAATCGAAGGAAAAATTTTGCCAGGAGTAAAAGCTTTGGTTTTGGAAGGTGAATAATGCCCATTATTGCAGCTAACTTTAAAACCAATCATACTCGAGCCAGTACGGCTTTGTATGTTGCTTCTTTAACAACGTATTTAAAAACAAATAACACCTCTGAGGTCTATCTTTTCCCCAGTGTGACAGCGTTAGATACTTTTGAAACACCAACTAACTTTACTCTTGGGGTTCAAAATGCGTATCCTACAAAAAATGGGTCATTTACGGGTGAAATAGGAACGGAACAACTCGATGAGTTTAATATTAAAACCATTTTAATAGGACACAGTGAACGGCGACATATTTTAGGGGAAATGCAAGAGAGTATTGCTAAAAAATATCAATATTTCAAAGCTTTAAATTATAAAATCATCTACTGTTTTGGTGAACCCTTAGAAGTTAAAAACCAAGGACAAAATGCCACATTGGAATATATTTGGTCGCAATTTGAAGGAATTGACACTGCTTACGATAATCTGATTTTAGCCTATGAACCTGTTTGGGCGATTGGTACAGGTGTGAGTGCTACGTTAGAAGATATTGAACAAATTCACACAGCGATTAAAAAAGCCATACCCAAACCTTTGTTGTACGGGGGAAGCGTGAATTTAGGCAATGTTGAAAAAATTTGTGCCATCAATAATGTAGATGGGGCTTTGATTGGAACCGCCAGTTGGGTTGCTGAAGATTTTATAAAAATAATTGAAAATACTAAGGAGTTATAACATGTTAATGAATGGTAAAAAAGGGGTAATTCTTGGAGTTGCCAATAATAAATCGATTGCATACGGAATTGCAAAAGCATGTGCTGCACAAGGCGCAACGATTGCATTTACGTATTTAAATGATTCTTTGAAAAAAAGAGTAGAACCCATTGCGGCTGAATTTGGCAGTGAAAATTTGGTGTATCCTTGTGATGTAAGTAATCCTGAAGAGATTGCTGCTTTAAAAGTTTCATTGGAAAAAGATTTAGGACACATTGACTTTATTGTTCACTCTATTGCTTTTGCTCCAAAAGAGGGACTTTCTGGAAGATTTTACGATATTACTAAAAATGCGTTTGATATTGCAATGGATGTTTCTGTGTATTCGTTAATTGAAATTACACGAGAGTTAAAACCACTGTTATCAAATAATTCATCGATTTTGACGCTTTCTTATTATGGAGGAGTAAAATATATTCCTAATTACAATTTAATGGGAGTTGCTAAAGCTGCCTTAGAAATGACCACTAAATATTTGGCTGAAGATTTAGGAAAAGATGGTTGTAGGGTCAATGCTATTAGTGCAGGACCTATTAAAACACTTGCCGCTGCAGGAATTGGTGATTTCAGATTTATGCTTAAATGGAATGAAGCACATTCACCTTTAAAAAAGAATGTTTCTATTGATGAAGTAGGAAATTCAGGAATGTATTTACTTTCAGATTTAAGCAGTGCGGTTACAGGTGAAATTCATTATGTGGATTGCGGATTTAATATTATGGGAATGCCAGCCGTAGAATTTGATGAAAATGGGAAACCAGTAATTGCTTGGAATGGCGAAAAGTAGTCATAAAGCGTAAGCTTTTGGCGAATTCCTGCGTTGAAAAGTCAATTTTAAACACTCACTTACTTCGTGTAAGCTCCTGCTTAAAATTGACTTTCCGCCTTGGACTTCACTCAAAATCTCACACTTTATGACAACTTTTAAAAGTAAGAGATTTTAATTTTTACTTTAAAATTTATTGAAATTTTGAATTAAGAATTTAACAACCATTAGGAAGATTATGAATATTGATTATAAAAAACTCGCCCAAACATACCATACGCCGTATTATGTGTACGATTTTGACCACATTACGAAGCAATACAATGAGTTAAAAGAGGCATTTAAAGCACGGAAATCGATTTTAGCGTATGCGGTTAAAGCCAACTCAAACTTAAGTGTGATTAAACATTTAGCTTCACTTGGAGCAGGTGCGGATTGTGTGAGTATTGGTGAAGTAAAACGTGCATTAAAAGTAGGAATAGCACCCTATAAGATTATTTTCTCAGGCGTGGGAAAAACCGATGATGAAATCAGACAAGCCCTAGAATTTGGTATTTTAATGATAAACGTTGAAAGTGCTGCTGAGTTAAATCGTGTAGAAGTGATTGCCCAAGAGTTAAATAAGGTTGCTCGAATTTCAATTCGTGTTAATCCCAATATTGACCCTAAAACCCATCCGTATATTTCAACGGGATTGCATGAAAATAAATTCGGTGTGGACATTGATACGGCAAAAAGAATGTACATCCAATGTAAAAACTCTGACCATTTAGAACCCGTTGGAATTCATTGTCATATTGGTTCACAACTTACGCAACTCGAACCCATTATTGAAGCGGTTGAAATTGTGGCAAATTTGGTGAAAACCTTAATGGCGATTAAAATTGAGTTAAACTTTTTTGATGTGGGTGGCGGATTGGGCATTGTGTATGACAATGAAGCGCTTATTGATACCAATGAGTATGCTCAAGCCATTTTAAAACAACTGTTTGGTTTGGATTTAACCGTAGTGTGTGAACCAGGGCGATTTATTGTAGGAAATTCTGGTGTGTTTGTAACTAAAGTATTGTACGAAAAAATCAATGGCAACAAACGATTTGTGATTGTCGATGGCGCCATGAACGATTTGATTCGACCAAGCTTGTATAATGCATTCCATAAAATTGAAGTCTTAAATGATGAAAAAGAGAAATCCTTGTGCAATTTAGTAGGACCTGTGTGTGAAAGTGGCGATTTCTTTGGTAAAAATATAGAACTGCCTTTAACCCAACACAACGATTTGGTGGCTATTTACAGTGCAGGAGCGTACGGTTTTACTATGGCAAGTAACTACAATACACGAGGAAAGGTAGCCGAAATCGCCCTAGAAAATGGCGAAGACCGATTAATCAGACGAAGAGAAACTTTTGAAGATATTATTGCATTAGAAGAAGAGTTTATTAAGTAAGGAAAGACATGGCAAAGGGATTTTTTATTGACGTTCAAGGCACACTCATTTGTGATGAAAAAAGAGAACCCATTTCGGGTGCCATTGAGTTTATAGAGAGATTAAATCAACAAAATATTCCTTATGTCGTTATTACGAATAACACTAAAATCAAAAGTGCTGATTTTTTAGAGAGTTTACAACAAAAAGGGTTGAATATTAAAAACTATATTGACCCTTTTTCTTTATTAACAACCCTGCTTAAAGAGAAAAAAATAGCAGCCTTTGGAAGTGCTGAGTTTTTAGAAATCATGGGTTCTTTAGGCTATGAATTGGATTACGAAAATCCACAAGCGTTGGTGGTATCGATTAAAAAAGAGTACACCAACGAAGATTATGCCCTCATGATTGAGTGTGCCATTAAAGCCAAAACCTGTATTGGCATGCACGAAACCTCCATTTACAGCAAAGATGGTAAACGTTATCCCGGTGTAGGTGCTATCATGCAAATGATACAATTCGCCACCAACAAAGAGTACAAAGTTGTGGGTAAACCCAGCTTTGATTTTTACAATAAAGCCCGTGAAATGATGGGACTTGATTTTGAAGATATTACCATTATTTCCGATGATATGATTGGTGATTTATTGGGAGCAGCAAAACTTAATATGAAAACATGTTTGGTGTTAAGTGGAAAAATTAAAGATGAAAATGAAGTTTTACCCACACTTAAAAAAGAAGAGTATCCGACTTTTATTGGAAAAAATATGCAAAGTGTATTAGAACTTTTAAACAAAGGCGAAATATGAGTGATGAAAAAGGCTTAAAAGAGTTACGCAATAAACTCGACGCTATCGATGACCAGTTATTGGATTTATTAAACAACCGAATGGAACTTGTCCATCAAGTAGGAATTTTAAAAGCCAACAGCGGTGGAGCCATTTACCGACCCGAGCGAGAAAAAGAGATCATCAAACGACTGGAAACCAAAAACAAAGGCTTACTCAATAATGCTGCCATTGAAGCGCTGTTTTTAGAAATTTTTGCCATTTCACGCAATTTGGAGTTGCCTGAAAACATTGCGTTTTTAGGACCTGAGGGAAGTTTTACCCACCAAGCTGCAGAAACCCGATTTGGGGCAATGAGTTCGTATATTTCTATTGGTTCGATTAAAGGTGTTTTTCGAGAAGTCAGTACCAAAAAAGCACGATTTGGAGTTATACCCATTGAAAACTCTTCCAATGGAATTGTCAGTGACACGATTAATTGTCTGAACAATTACGAGTTAAAGATTATCGCTGAAGTCATTTTAGACATTCATCACACGCTTGCAACGACGTGCGATAAAGTCAGTGACATTAAAAAAATCTATTCCAAAGACATTGCGTTTGATCAATGCAGTCGATTTTTGGAAAATTTTGGTTTAGATGAAATAGAGCATATTCCCATTGAATCGACCACGAAAGCGGCAAAATTGGCGTTAAATGAACCTCATGCGGCGGCTATTTGTTCGCATGTGGGAGCTAAAATGTACAATTTACCCATTTTGTTTGAAAACATAGAAGACAAAGACAACAACAAAACACGGTTTTTTATTGTCAGTGATTTTGAAAATGCACCAAGTGGCAATGACAAAACCTCTATTTTGGCAAAACTGCCCAATACTCCCGGGGCATTGGTGGATTTTCTGATTGATTTTGATAAAGCCAAAATCAATTTAACCAAAATTAAATCGCATATTGTTGAAGGTATTTCGATCTTTTTTATTGATTTTGATGGGCATAAAAATGACAGTAATGTTCAAGAAATTTTTAGAAAACACGAAAAAAGTATTAAATTTTTAGGCTCTTATGTTAAAGAAGCCGACGATATATAAAGGAAAAATGAATGAAATTTAACAGTGTATTAGAGAGTTTAAAAACCTATGAAGCAGGAAAACCCATTGAGTTAGTCGTACGAGAATATGGCGTTGACCCTAAAGATGTGATTAAATTAGCCTCAAATGAAAACCCGTATGGCACTTCTCCCAAAGTGACGGCAAAAATTCAAGAGATAGCAAAAAATATGTTTATGTATCCCGATGATTCGATGTATGAACTCAAAGAAGCGTTGGCTACGAAGTACAATGTTGCCAGTAATAATATCGTTATTGGTTCAGGAAGTGACCAAGTTATTGAGTTTTGTGTCCATGCCAAATGCAATGAAAATTCTAAAGTGATTATGTCTAAAACGACGTTTGCCATGTACGATATTTATTCAAAACAAACGGGGGCTACTATTTTAAAAACGCCTGATGATGAACACAATTTAGACCAATTTAGAAAACTCTACAAAGAAAATGGTGCCGATGTTATTTTCTTATGTTTACCCAATAATCCATTGGGTGAGTGTTTAAACAAAGAAGAAGTCTATACATTCTTGAGTGAAATCAGTGAAAATACCCTTGTGATTGTCGATGGAGCGTATCAAGAGTATGCTGCTTTCAAAGATGCGAAAAAAGAGATTAATCCCAGTGATTTAATCCATAAATTTCCCAATGCCATTTATTTAGGAACTTTCTCAAAAGCTTATTCTTTGGGTGGAATGCGAGTAGGGTATGGAATTGCAAATCCTGAAATCATTAAAACCTTACACAAATTGCGACCGCCTTTTAATATCTCTACGCTCTCTTTAGCAGCAGCGATTGAAGCACTTAAAGATGAAAAATTTGTCAATGAGTGTATTGCTAAAAACTTTGAAGAGATGAAAGTTTACGAAGAGTATGCCCAAAAAAATGGCATTGAGTATATCCCAAGTTACACCAATTTTATTACGTATAAATTGTCAGCGGATTATATTTCTGCTCAAGTGGCTCAAGAGTTACTTGAAAAAGGAATTATCATTCGAGATTTAACCAGTTATGGTTTAAATGCGATTAGAATTACCATTGGAAGAGCCAATCAAAATAAACGGGTGATAAGCGTTTTAGATGAGGTTTTAAAAAGTTTAAAAACGGCAAAGGTGTATGACTAATTATTATGAACGTTAAAAATAAAACAACAAAAGAGTTAGAAGAACTCTCTTTACAAATACGAAATCGCATTATTGATGTCGTCAGTCGTAACGGAGGACATTTTTCTTCAACTTTAGGGGCGGTTGAATTAACCGTAGGAATGCACTACGTGTTTGATGCCAACAGTGACCCTTTTATTTTTGATGTTTCGCACCAGTGTTATCCGCATAAATTGCTATCTGGACGCTGGGAAAGCTTTGAAACCATTCGACAATTTAATGGTTTAAGTGGTTTTACCAAACCCAAAGAGAGTCATTGCGATTATTTTGTAGCAGGACACAGCTCTACTTCAATTTCCTTAGCCGTGGGAGCTGCCAAAGCCATACGACTTAAAAAAGAGTCTCGTGTTCCTGTTGTGATGATTGGCGATGGTTCTATGAGTGCAGGAATGGTCTATGAAGCCCTCAATGAATTGGGTGATCGAAAATATCCTATTGTCATTATTTTAAACGACAATGAAATGTCGATTGCCCGACCCATTGGAGCCATTAGTAAGCATTTAAGTAAACTGCTCGCAGGAAAATTTTATCAAGGTTTCAAAGAGAGAGTCGATAAAATTTTAAGAAACCATTTCCCCGAGGGCGCTACGTATATTGCCAAAAAAATTGAAGAGAGTATGAAACTCATTACGCCTGGGATTATTTTTGAAGAGATGGGAGTGGATTATATTGGTCCCATAGATGGACACGATATTGAAGAAGTTATTCATACGTTAGAATTGGCAAAAAATATGGGAAAACCCGTGATTGTTCATGCAAGAACCGTTAAAGGCAAGGGGTATGAGATTGCCGAAGGACACCATGAGCATTGGCATGGGGTGGGACCTTTTGATAAAGAAAGTGGGGAGTTTATTAAAAAAATCTGCCAAAAATCTGCCACAGAAGTGTTTGCACAATGTTTACTGAATTTGGCTAAAAATCATGACAATGTTGTGGGCGTTACGGCTGCCATGCCAAGTGGTACGGGAATGGATAAACTCATAGCTGAATATCCCAATCGATTTTGGGATGTAGCCATTGCCGAACAACATGCAGTCACTTCCATGGCAGCGATGGCAAAAGAGGGTTTTAAACCGTTTATTACCATCTATTCTACTTTTTTACAACGGGGATTTGATCAAATCATTCATGATGTGTGTTTAATGGATTTACCCGTAGTGTTTGCTATTGATCGAGCGGGAATTGTAGGAAACGATGGAGAAACCCACCAAGGGGCTTTTGATATCTCTTTTTTACGATTTATTCCCAATATGATTTTATGTGCCCCTCGTGATA